>Ga0315903_10002606_pt1 | contig 26172 bp, 26 predicted proteins | sample LakEriMetagenome_7_FD_203524 | JGI IMG/M metagenome (GOLD analysis project Ga0315903, IMG submission 203524) | Freshwater fungal communities from buoy surface, Lake Erie, Ohio, United States - Buoy 2 MA119 | ecosystem: Environmental > Aquatic > Freshwater > Lake | place: USA: Lake Erie, Ohio... | reverse complement strand
TGATGACGGGAAAAAGCATAGTGATTCCCGTCCAGAAGGCAGCCCGGCTTGGCCCTTTGAAGGTGCAAGCGACGTTCGTAACCGCCTCATCGACTCGTCCTGCAACGAACTGTCCGCTCTGCTTGTTACGGCCTTCCAGCGTGCAACCATCCGTGCGTCTGGTGTTACACTTGATGATGCGCCGGTTAGCGGCATTGCGACGAACCTTTTGCACTGGATTCGCGACTCTAAGATGCCGCAGGAGCTTCGCAAAGAAGCCGAGCTTGGAGCGCAGTACGCTTTGCAATACGGCTGGAGCGCGTTCTTTGTAGGGTGGCAACAGAATATCAGCAAGCGTACACAGGAGATTACCGCTGAAGAACTCTTTCAGATGGCTGCGCAGGCACAGGGATCTGTGTTGGCCGAGTTGCCACAGATGATCTTGGACGCTCCAGATCAAGCTGCTGCGATTATTCAAGCTGCGATCCCCGATCTGGATGCGGCAAACGCTAAGCGCATGGTTAACGAGATGGCGACGACTGGCCGTGCGACGTATGACCAAGAATACGTCAGCCGCAATCTTCCCGAGATCGTTGCGCTCAAGCCCTGGGACGAAATCATCGTGCCGCCAGAGACGGCTGACTTGCAGCGATCACGGGTAATCTATCGTAGGACATGGATGTCCGAGGTTGAGTTGCGCGAGAAGATCACGACTGAAGGCTGGGATCCAGACTGGGTTGAGCGTGCGCTTCAGCAGATTGGCAAGAGCAGCACTTTCTACAACATCAACCTGCTCCCAACAACGACCATGTTGGTTTACAACGGCGTAAACTACATGAACATGGTAGAGGTTGTTTATGCTTACACGAAAAGCCTCGACGGAAAAGCTCCCGCCATCTACTTCACCGTTTTTTGTCCGCAAGCCGCGTCCAATCGAAAAGAAGATGCAGCCTCGTGGGCTATCCATCAGCGACTTGATTACGCTCACGGCGAATACCCGTTTGTTGAATTCCGTCGTGAACAGTTGCGCCGCGCTATTACTGATACTCGTGGTATACCCGAGTTGGCTAGCACTGATCAAGACGAAGTCAAAGCCCAGCACGATTCGATCCGGGATCATACTGCCTTCTCGACTCTACCTCCCATCAAAGTCGTCAAACGAATTGGTGCCATCAACAAGGTGGGCCCAGGAGTACAGTTGCCTGTCGTAAGTCCTACGGACTACAGCTTCATGGAGCCGCCTGCGCGTGAACCCACGGTGGCGTTTAAGCTCATTGAGCGTGTGGAAGCCAATCACGCTGCGTACTTCGGCACGCTTAATGCGTTTGTGCCGCCAGCCAAGACGCAGATGTTGCAGCAGTTGCTTGTGAACAGCTGGCTCTTAAGCTGGCGTAACATCTACCGGCAGATGTTTGCGTTGTGCTGCCAGTACATGAGCCCGGAAGAGATCCTGCGCGTCACTGGCGGTCAGTTGCCACAGAGCTTGTCTGAGATACACAACGAGTTCGACCTTAACGTCCGATTTGACGTGATGGACATGGACAAGGAGTATATCGCGCAGAAGATCGATTTCCTTACGAAGGTTGCCCAACTCGACACGGGCGGCGTGCTTAACAGGACGCGCCTCACTGAGATGATGATCCAAGCTATCGCGCCTGAAATGGCAAGCGAGCTTATTGTCAACCAACAGCAGGCCAGCGTGCAGATGTTTAAGGACGTGCAGAGTGACATTGGCATGATGCTCCTTGGCAATGAGGCGCTGTACCAAGAGAACGACCCCGCTGCACAGACCAAGTTGCAATACGCGCAGCAGGTGTTGCAGTCTAACCCGAAAGCGCAGGCTGCGTTGCAGCAGGACGAGAACTTCAAGGCGCTGTTTGAAAACTACGTTAAGAGCCTGCAAATGTCGGTTATGCAGCAGCAAAACGCGCAAATTGGCCGAATCGGTGTAACTCCTGTATCTCAACAATGACGGAAAATCAAAAGGACGCCTTTGGCTTTTCAGGTAAAAACATTATCTGGAGCGAAGTGCTTAAAGTTATCGAGCAGTTGCAAGAACAGCACTGGATGATGGCTATAAGTAAAGACTGCAAAGGAGAAGATAGAATACATTCCGCAGGGCAAGCTGATGGGATTAATCTTACTTTGAGCACACTTATTGAATTAAGAAGGCAAGCAAGAGAATTAAATGGCTTGACTAATAACGAAGATTTGGCATAACGCCACTAGCGGGCTAACCAGCGCTACTGGTTTGATTATATAAAGGACTTGCTACCTATTAGCATGAACGAAGCACAAACACAGCCTGACGCCGGGAGTCAGGAGGCAGGCAGTACACCCGTTGCACAGAAACTCGGTTTGCTGGACCAGCAAAGTCTTAGTGACCTGCTCAAGTCTGGTTTCCTTGACGAGAAGGAGGCGGCTCCCGCCACAGAGGAGAAGGCTGAACCTGTAGCTGAGACTGAGGAGCCAATTGTGGACTCGGAAGCTGAAGCAGAGGTAGAAGCCGATCAGCCCATTGAAGAAGAAGCTGAAGCTGAAGAAAGTTCGTTAAGCAAGGGCGTACAGAAGCGCATCAACAAGTTAGTTGCTGCGAAGAAGGCCGCTCAAGCTGAACTGGAAGCGCAAAAGTCGCGTCTGGCTGAACTGCAAAAGGAACTGGAGACTGCGAAGTCCTCAGCGCCGGCAAGACAGGTGGACGTATCTGATGTTGTCGAGCGTTTGACTACACTTGAACAAGTGAAGGAAGAACGCCAGAGAGCGTTGGATGTCATTTTGTGGTGCGAAGAGAACCCAGATGGTGGAGTCATCACCCTGCCCGATGGCACGGAGAAGGATCTTACCGACCAGGAAGTTCGCAGCATGAAGAGACTGGCGATTCGGCGCAAGGAAATCGAGCTGCCAGCCCGCGAAGAGTACCTGCAACAGCAGTCCTACGTCGAGGGTGAAGTGGTGAAGGACTTTCCTTGGTGGAGCAAGCCAGAGACTGAGGAGTACCAAACTGCTCAACAGATTCTGCGTGAGTTCCCAGAGCTGAAGAAGCGCCGAGCAGACTGGAAACATGTAGCTGGATTATTAGTTATGGGAATCAAAGCCTACGGCGAAAAGAAAGCACAAAAGAAACCAACTGCACCGATCAAACGCGCCCCTGCCCAACCGTCAATTAAGGCGGCACCGGCAAGGACGACCCAGACGGACCTTCAGAAGGCCAAGCAATCGTTCATTCGGAACAATTCAAGAGATGGGATGACTGACGTAATCAAAGCAATGGGACTTGTGTAAGTCCTTAACAATCAAACTTAGTTTTTCACTCTTATGGCACTTCTTACTGAACCCCAACTTAGCGGTCGCGGTCTACGCGAAGACTTGATGGACATGATTGCGCTCGTTGACGCAAAGGACACTCCTTTTACGTCGATGGCTCGCAAAGGCAGCAAGCCCGGAAATATGTACTTCCGCTGGCAGTCTGACTCGCTCCCCACTCCTCAGGTGGGCGGTGTGGTTGACGGCACGGACGTTTCCACCTACGACAACTATGTCGTTGGCTACCGCGCTGAACTCGCCAACTACGCGCAGGTTTTCCGGCGTGCAGTGCGCGTGTCCCGCCTCACCCAGGACATCGCTGATGTCGCTGGTGTGCGCGACGAACTGGCTGACAACGTCAGCAAGGGCATCACTGGCATCAAGCGCGACATGGAAGCGACATTCACGTCGAACCAGCTCTCGCAGCAGGACAACGGCACGACTCAGGCCTACCGCACCGCTGGTGTGCAGACCTGGATCAGCAACGCCGGAACTGGTACGCCAACCCCCGGAGACATCCCTTCGATCTTCCGTACCCCTCTGACCTCGATCCTCACTGGTGCATCCAGCGGGTTGACGGACGCAGGTGTGCAGGGGCTCCTGAAGTCGATCTTCGACCAGACTGGCCACTACACCAGCTTCGACGCCATCGTTGGAACGGACCTCAAGCGTGCCTTCACCGGCCTGCTTGGGACCACGGCTCTGACCACGGTCAGCAACTCCAGCAACACGCTTGCTGCTGGTGCGACCAAAGTGCAGACCTTCCAGCGTGACGCTGCCGCTGACACCTTCATCCAGAGCTTGGACGTGTTTCAGGGTGACTTCGGAACGGTGCGTCTGCATCCTTCCACGTTCATCGGAACCGTGTCCGGCACGACCTGGACGCCCACACCTTACAAAGGTCTTGTGCTCGACATGAACCTCATCGAGGTTCGCTACGGCGGCAACGTCGCTAACGTCACCGCACTGCCAGATTACGGTGGTGGCCCTGCTCGCCTCATTGAAGCCGTTGCAGGCTTGGTTGTTGGCAACCCGCTCGGCCTCGGGAAATTCGACTACTCCTCCTAGTAGTTGCTAATACGCGACACCTGCCGACCTTGGGCCTCCATACCCGAAGGCGCAATAAGAGTGGTGTGACAGCCGGGAGAGACCGGCACCTTTTTTACTATGATTACAATCCCTACTGATTTAGTGCCGCAACTTGAACAAGAACTGCGTCGTGGATGGCAAAAGAACCGTATTGAAGCGGAAGTGCAGGCCAAGCAGACGCAGAAGATTAACCGAGAACGGCACAAGTCAATTGAGGGGTTGGGTCAGTTGACCGCCAGAATACCTCCTACGGCCTACCACTTTTGGGGCCAGAAGCTCGGATATGAATGTTGGAACGATAAAGCGTTCATGGATGAGTTTTTGCGTGACAATCCTGAGTGTCGAGTCAATAGTGGAGGGACCAAAGAAATCCATGTTGGCTGGACGCCGACAAATGTTCGTTCCCGCACCGTTTATCAATGAAGACAGTTCCGTTTAGCGACATTCTTGCTTCTGTCTGCCAGCTTGTAGGGCTGGATCGCGCCACGCTGAACGATAAGTCTTTTGGAGCCATTCGTGACTTTACAGGCAGACGTTTGTCTGTGATCTGGGATCGCGAAGAGTGGCCTGACATTCAGCGGTACATGTACACTTGGCCGGGGTTGCCCGTGGAGTCGATTGACGCTGGGTTAAATATTTTGGCCACTGAATCCGATATTCCGATAGCCACAGAAGACTTGCAGGACTTGTTTGCTCAAAACGACCTTAACACAAACACAACGCGCATTAACTTTGACACCAACTTTAAGCGCATTTACTTGCAGGACTTTGCAAACGACGCTTACAAAAAGAACACAATTTCTCAGTCGCATGTAAAGTTTTTGAACCCATTTTACGGCTCAACCGGAAACGGAGACTTGTCTCCAATTGACGAAGAACAATATCAGTTCACTTATTCGACTGCAACTGACAGCATCGGTGAATATATAACAAGCATTGTTGTTGAGACGCCATTTATAAACACAAATTATTTTGAGTACAGCGGCCCAAACTCACCTTTGACAAGCAAGGTGTTGTTTATGGACAACCAGCAGTTGCTCATTCAGATTCCAGAGGGGTCTTTGCAGGGGTTGAACATCTACAGCAACGATCCAAGACAATCAACCAGAGCAATTCCATTGCCGTTTATTGCTGAAGACTTTGCAGACCAATCCCCACAGTCATTTAACGATGATGTGAGTTATCTTCGCACATTTGATTCTGGCCGTCAGTTTGTGCAGTATCGCTTGGAGCCGCCCCGCATGTTTGGCTTGAAATACGATGCAACCTCCACATACACGACTGGGGCGCAGATTTACTTTGACCTAGGGCAAAATAGCGGAAACTACTACATTGGAGATAAGGCAAAGCCAAGTAATGGAAACTTCTTCTTTGCAAAAACCAACGTGTCCGCTGGAGTTAGCCCATCTGGGCAAGCGTCGGAAATTTGGCAAATTGTTGAAATTCCTGCTAGGTTTAGGGATTATTTAGCAAACTCTGTGTCTTCTGATTTCTTGAAGTCTGAAGGTCGCGCAGAAGAAGCCGTGGTGTTTGAGCAGTTGGCCGAGTCTGCAATCCAGCAGCAGATTGATGTTCTTATTCGCCAGCAGGGGCAAGTTCAGAAGCTAGACATGGTGTACACTTACTGACATGATTACTCAATTCATTAGAAAGCGAAACGCCAACACTTCGCTTGACGTAAATAAAAATTTCGCTCGCGTTCAAGTAAGTGGTAATTCCAAAACATTTGTCTTTAAAAAAGTAGACGTTCCTTCAAGTGCCCGCATTTTGACGCAAGCAAATGATTTTCTTAATACCGAAGCCAGCCAGCGCATTAACATTGGTTAACCCATGAGCATTAAAATTTCCGATCTTCCACCAGCGGCAATCGCAAATGACGCTGATATTATTCCGCTCGTTCAAAGCGGCACTACAAAAAAAGCAGCCATATCTTTAGTGCGTCCAGCGTTTGGAACAGGGCCAACCAATGTATGTGTTGGGAATGACCCCCGCCTAAGCGATTCGCGCACCCCCACCGGGGCTGCTAGTGGCGATTTAACTGGCACTTATCCAAGCCCAGAATTAACAACAACTGGCGTTGCCGCGTCAACTTACGGATCAGTTAGCCAAGTCGGCCAGTTTTCAGTAGATGCCAAGGGTAGAATTACTTCAGCGGCTGCTGTTGCCATTGATGCAAGTGCTATAGGAGCTGTAAAATTTACAGATCTTGGAACTGGGGTTTCTACATTTTTGCAAACTCCAACCAGCGCAAATCTGGCTTCCGCACTTACTGATGAGGTTGGTACTGGATCTGTGGTGTTTGCAAGTGGAGTTACTGGAACTGGATCGGCTGTTTTAGCAAGCGGGGTTGTTGGGACAGGATCGGCTGTTTTGGCGAGCGGAGTTACAGGTTCTGGTGACGCTGTTCTTGCAACTACGCCAACAGTGCAAAATCCAACAATTAATGGATATGTGGAAGGAGTTACATCCGTAACAGTTGCATCAAATTACACTATATCTATTGCAACAAGCACGGTAATTATTGCACAGCTAACCTCTGGCACGACATGTACGTTTGCAATGCCTGCATTGCAGGCAGGAAAGTCATTTACCTTGTATCTTAAGCAGCCGCCTAGTGGAACAACTGTTGGTTCTGTAACATTTACTAACGTCGTTTGGTCTGGAGGACTCGCGCCAACAACAAATAACACTTTTGGAAGGCTTGATATATTTTCATTTGTTTCTGACGGAAATAAATGGTACGGAAATGTTTCTAAAAACTACGTTTACTAATGTTTTCAAAATCTTTTGCGCTTTCTCAAGGAATTGCCCCTACAGCAGCATTCAATCTGCTGCTTGTTGCTGGCGGCGGTGGTGGTGGTGGTGATGATAGCTCAGCTGGGGGTGGAGGCGGTGGAGTGGTCACATCAACGACTGCAACACTTGAAATTGCCCAAGCGTACACCGTAACTGTTGGCGCAGGAGGCGGAGGCGGTTCGCAGGGGCAAGGTTCTAGCGGGACAAATTCACTTATAGAAAATTCTTTATTTTCTTCTCTTGGCGGCGGCGGGGGTGGCGGGTTTTTTGGTATTGATGGCCTTAACGGTGGTTCTGGCGGCGGAGGTGCTACAAGAGATGCCAGTGTTGGAGCGGCTGGGCTAGGAACTTCAGGGCAAGGATTTAATGGTGGAATAGGAAATGCAGCAACAAGCAGAGCTGGTGGGGGTGGTGGTGGTGGTGGGGCTGTTGGCGGAAATGCAACTGCGTCAGCAGCAGGAGCCGGTGGAGCTGGAAAATCTGTAACGGTTGCGGGTGCTGCCACAGTTTACGGAGGAGGAGGAAGCGGCGGACGCGCTGACAGCACAACCAGATTAGCTGGAGGCAATGGAGGCGGAGGCGCAGGAGGCGCAGGAACTAGCACTCTTAGGGTTGGCCTTCCGGGAACTGACGGGCTTGGCGGCGGCGGGGGAGGTGGAGCGTTTTTAGGCGAGGGAGGAAATGGCGGCTCTGGACGTGTAGTAATTTGGTACGCTGGAGCGCAGCGGGCAACCGGAGGCACTGTCTCAGTAGCAGGCGCAAATACGATCCACACATTCACAACCTCTGGTACAATCACATTTACTTCGTGATTGCATATCTGTAAGATTATTTTAGCCACATAAAGTTATGCCAGACATCAAAATCTCTCAACTTCCAGCGGCAACCGCCGTTAACAACAATGATATTGTTGTCTTAAATCAAGGCGGAAACACTAAAACTGCCACAAAAAGCCTGCTTGTTGCTGGACTGGCTACCACAAGCCAAATTTCTGGATTAAATAGCGCACAGGTTGAGTCGCTCGCATCCGCCCAGATTGCAGCAATTACCCCTGCATCTATTGGCGCAGTAGCAACTAGCGATGTCATTGCTATCAGTAAAGGCGGCACCGGAGCAACCGACGCTGTCAGCGCGTTAGCCAACCTTGGCGCTGTTTCCTCGCAGCAGTTGAATGCTTATGTGCTGAAGTCCGGCTCAACGATGACCGGCAGATTGATTATCAACAGCACTGGCGCACTGCCATCGCTGACTGTTGCATCTGGCGGGATTTCGTTCTACGACGGTTCGCTGCAGTCCACGGCAACTGGACACTATCAAGCAAGGCTTGCGTCTACTATTAACCATTCAGGCGTGTCCAACACGGGCGTTACACCGAACACGTTTACCTACGAGACATTTGGCCTTCCGCAGTGCGATAACAGAAATATTGCACTAAACGATCTTCTTGTTTTTACAAGTCAGGCAGATCCAAAACAAAACGGGCCGTGGATTGTGACCACGATGAACACTGGTTCATCTGGCGCTGTCTTGACTCGCCCAACTTGGTTCAGTGGAAATTCTGTAAAGCAGGGAATTACTCTTAACATTGGTGATGGGTTTGCCCGTTCTGGGCAAATCCTCAGTGTAACCAAGGCGACAAACGGACTGATGGCAGTTGGTATCGACGAGCTCACTGTTATTGTTGTCAACTACAACCAAAACACGGTTCAGCAGTCGCAGCTTTCTGGCCTTGCAACTACAACACAGCTTGGCGGATACGCGACCACTTCACAGATTGAAGGAATCGCTTTCACCTCACAGTTGTCTGGCTTTGCCACAACTGAACAACTTAGCGGCTACGCAACGACAACCCAGCTTGACGCACTTCAGCCTGCGTTGACATCTGCCTCACCCCTTGCCATCTCGCAAGGTGGAACTGGAGCAACTACCAGTGTTGCCGCACTGACAAGTCTTGGTGCACTGTCCGCGACTGCCGCTGCTGGCGGAGATCTGTCTGGTAACTACCCGAACCCAACGGTTGCAAAGATTCAAGGTCAGGCTGTGTCTGCCACTCCGCCAACCAGTGGACAGGTGTTGACTTGGAATGGCTCGGCATGGGTGGCTACAGCGCCTGCTGCTGGCGGATCCGGCGGTGGTGGGGTGTTGTTCTACTTTAATAACGCAACTGCGGGCGGAACTATTCCAGCGGGAGCCAAAGAGCTTGGTCGTGTTGCTGAAATTGGCCAATCCACTATTACAAGCGAAACACTTACGCCCACAGTTTGGACGCCAATTGCTGGGTTTGTTTCCGACAACGATCCTCTTGATCCTAATCTTGAGTTTCTTCCTGCTGGTATTTTTGATTTTAATGTCTGGTGTACAGGTACGGCAAATATTAATGCCCCAACACTGTTAAGAGCAGTGGTGTATCGGTGGACTGGCTCTGCATCAATACAGGTTGGAAATCCTTCTGGAAGTGCAGTGGTGGCAAGCGGGCCAACAAGCACGCAAACTGCCATTTCGATGGTAATTCCGCAAACAGACATTGATCCAACTGATCGTCTGTACATTGTGCTGGAAGCGCAAGCGTCTGGATCCGGGCATACGGTCAGTATCGACCTTGGCAACAACACCCCTTCGCACGTTCACACCACGATCCCGTCTGTGGGCGGCACAGGTGTGGTAAAGGTCATCAACGGTGTTCCGCAGAACCCGGCGTCACTGATCACCGACTCGGATGTCTCGACCGCAGCGCCCCTCGCGCTAAACAAGATCCAGATGTCCCAAGTCAGCGTGTCTGCTGGTGCAGGATTGACTGGTGGAGGCGACTTGTCTGCAAGCCGTACGATTGCACTAGCTACCACTGGAATCCCAGCCATCACAGGCGCAGGATCGTCTATCGCAGTTCCGGTCATCTCAGCCAACATTTACGGCCAAATCACCGCGCTTACAACGGAAGCCATCGCAGTTGGCGGCTCTGGCACGGTCACGTCCATCACGGCTGGCACGGGGCTGTCTGGCGGCACTATCACAAATACTGGCACAATTGCCCTTGAGACCGCTGGTCCGGGCGTGCTGACCAACGTGGGTTCCAGTGCGGCGGTGCCAGTTATCAGCGTAGACGCTTACGGGCGCATCAGTGCGGTTGAGACGGCTTCATTGGCCGGGTTGGGGACGGTGACAAGTATCGCCATGACAAGCCAAGTGTCCGGCCTGTCTTTCTCGCCAACGAGCGCAATCACCGACAATGGCACCTTCAATCTGACTGGTACGCTGGATATCTCCAACGGCGGGACGGGCGCAACGGACGCGCCATCGGCACTGAGTAACCTTGGCGGGATCACCTCGGATGCACTGAGTGGACTGGCGACTACAGGCCAGCTAACAGGATTCACTAATAGCGCACAGGTTCAATCTTTAGCCTCGGCCCAAATTGCTGCAATTACGCCTGCGTCCATTGGCGCAGTGGAAACAAGCGCAATTATTGCTATTAGTAAAGGCGGGACTGGAGCTACTGACGCGCCATCGGCCCTGTCTAATCTTGGAGCCTTGTCCGCAACTGCATCTGCCGGAGGAGACTTGTCTGGAAGTTATCCAAACCCAACAGTAGCAAAAATTCAAGGCAATGCAGTATCTTCTTCGACTCCATTAAGCGGACAGGCACTAGTTTACGACGGCACTCAATGGACTCCATCAGCGACATCTGGAGTTGGAACAGTAACATCCGTTGCCACTGGAGCTGGATTAACGGGCGGGCCGATCACTGCTTCAGGAACAATAGCTCTTGAAACCACAGGGCCGGGTGCAATTACAGCAGGATCAAGTTCTGCTGTTCCTGTTATCACCCTTGATGCTTACGGAAGAGTCAGCGCACTTTCAACAGCGCCAATTTCTGGCGGCGGAGGTGGAGGAGGTTCTGGTGTTGGAATGGAGTATGCAGTTGTAAGAAGTACAAACGCATTTACTCCAGCTTTCGCTGGCACTGTAAACTTGAGTGCATGGACGGCTGGAGCTGGAACAACCGCAATACCGATTACACTTTCTTCGGCCCCAGTAGGATTTACGTTAGTTCCCGGAATGGTGTTTAACGTAGCAGGACTTAACAGCATCGCGATTAAAACAGTCATTAGTCCAACTCAAGTTGTGCTGGCAAGCGGCGCGACAGCGGCAGGCTCTGCGACAAATAATGTTAATGTTCAAAACACAACCACAACTACATTTACTGTAACTGCTGGCGCTCTTCCACCTGTGGAAGGAAGAACACTTGTTGTGGGTGACGTTGTGCTTCTTGTGGGCCAAGGAGCAACGGGCGGAACAACTCCAACCGCACAGAATGGGCCATGGCAAGTTCAATCTCTTGGAGGAGCTGGAGTTTCTGGCGTGTTGGTGAGACCCAGCTTTTTTACGGGAACAATTTCTGGGCCAAGAACATTTGGGGTTAATGGAGGAACAGGAGGATATGGATTTTCTTATTCCATAGCGGGAAATGTGTCTGGAGCAACATCGTATACAATTGGAGTAGATGCATTAAGCGTCATAGCAATTACATCGAGGTCTACAATTGTAACCACAGCCAACACAACGCCATTTAGTGCAAAACAAACATTTGCAGCAAATACAACATCGGTTAATCCGTTTAGCTTTTCTACAACCGCAAGCCAAGCCTTGCTTACAACAGCCACATTGGGAGCAGTTGAGTGGGATAACCAGCAGATGTATGTGACCAGCTCGTCGCCTGTTGCTGGATTAGTTCGCAATCCTATTGCAACAGCAATGGTGCCGATCAACAATCAGACTGCCGCAACCGTAAGCTACACGCTTACACATGTTAATAGCGGGTCAGATGCTGGAAAAATGATTGTCGTAAACAGCACTAATGCTGCTACGATTACGATTCCACTAGAGTCAACTGCAAACTCAAACTTCCCCATAGGAACGCAAATTCTTGTGATGCAGACTGGAGCTTCTGTAACTATATCCTCAGTTTCTGGAGTTACACTGCAAGGCAAAAATGGCGTCACAACATCTGGATTATATTCTGTAATTTCTTTGATTAAAATTGCCAGCAATTTTTGGGTTGTTGCAGGAGACGCTACTGTATGATTGCATATTTAGGTACATTAAAGCCGCCATCTGTTGATCCAGCTCCAGTTGCCCCATATGACTTGGATTACCTTGTAATTGCTGGGGGTGGGGCGGGTGGCGGCACTAATCATGTCGATTATCATCCAGCTGGCACTGGAGGAGCTGGAGGGTATATAAGCGGATTGTTTACAAGTGTAACAGATAGTGTATATTATATTTTTATTGGAGGTGGAGGTGTGTCTGTTGGCTCTTCAGGAAAAGGAAGTGATAGTTATCTTCAGTCTTTTTCTAATAAAATAACAAGCATTGGCGGAGGCGGTCCCGGATATAATGCCCTCTTTGCAAATCAGCGTATTCCAGCTCAAAATGGCGGCTCTGGGTATGGGAGTAGAACTACTGGCGGAGCTGGAATTTTAGGGCAGGGATTTCCCGGCGGAAACGGGCTAGGGCAAGCAATGGGAGGCGGAGGCGGAGCAGGGCAAGCTGGAGAAGATTATAATTTAACAGCAAAGGGAGGAGACGGACTAACTTGGTTTGATGGCATAACTAGGGCAGGCGGTGGCGGTGGATTTACAGATCTTTATATAGAAGGAGAAGGAGGAGCTGGAGGCGGAGGCAGGGGTGGGGTTACTCCAAATGTAGGTCAATCTGGGGCTGTAAATACTGGCAGTGGAGGCGGAGGAAGCGTATCAAGAGTTGGCGGCGTTAACGGCGGCTTAGGCGGCTCTGGGATTGTAAAAGTCCGCTATACTGGAACTCCTCGCGCAACCGGAGGCACAATTACTCAAAACGGCGGATATACATATCATGAGTTTACAACTTCTGGCAGATTGATATTTACTTCTTAACATATGGCTCACTTTGCTGAAATCATCGACGGCGTAGTTCAACGTGTAATCGTTGCAGAACAAGACTTCATTGACACCATTCCGGGCCAATGGGTTCAGACTAGCTACAACACGCGAGGCGGCCAACATCCAGAAGGGCGTCCATTACGCAAAAACTACGCTGGGATCGGATCTGTTTACGATAGCGTCAGAGACGCTTTTTACTCACCTCAGCCATATCCATCTTGGGTATTGGACGAAGAAACATGTTTCTGGAATCCGCCAACCCCATATCCAACCGATGGAAGCATGTACACATGGGATGAAGCGTCAGTGTCTTGGGTTCCTGCTTCTTAATTTATGGCAAGAAAATCCGTATCACTAGCAGTTGGCGACGGAGAAAAACTTCCAGTCTCGCGTGGAGCAGGGCTAACAGCAAAAGGTCGCGCCGCATACAACCGAGCTACTGGAAGCAATCTGAAGGCTCCTGCGCCTAACCCAAAGACCAAAGCTGACGCTGGCAGGAAGAAATCGTTTTGCGCTAGGATGGCAGGTGTCGTAGCCAAGGCTAAAGGCCCAGCCGAACGGGCTAGAGCAAGCATGAGACGCTGGAAGTGCTAGTTATGGACGAGTTCATCAGCAAGGTTCTAAACCACATCTTTGAGCAAGGCCTTACGGTATCGCTTTTAGCTCTGGCGCTTTACTATCTTCACAGCAAACTAAACAAACTAGAGATCAAGATCTCTGAGTGCGAGCAAGACAGACTCAAGCTCTGGGAACGAATCGCCCAACTCCACGACTAACCATGAAAGAACATTTCAAACAACCATCCACTTGGCTCGGACTTGCTAAACTTGGCGCTGCCCTCGGGCTGTACTCTACCGGCATCGGTGGAGCCATCGCGCAAGGCGTTATGGCAATCTTTGGCATTATTGACGTAATCCGCAACGAGAAACGGTGATTGACGAGCGATCAGCCAAACACATCGCAACTCTGCTTCCCGATGTTCAGGACGCATTTACGGCCTTTTTGCTCGATGCCAAACAGATAGCGGCCAAGGACGGCTTGGACTACAGGGTCATCTGCGGCACTCGGTCATGGAACGATCAAGCGGCTCTGTACGCCAAAGGACGCACTGCACCGGGGCCAAAGGTTACCAATGCCAAGCCGGGATCAAGCATGCACAACTTCGGACTCGCCATCGACTGCGGAGTCTTTAAAGGCAAAGTGTACATGGACGATGGCACACCCGCTGACAAAAAGACGGCTGATCTTATGCATAAACATGCCTCAACCCTCTGTGCAAAACACAACCTTAGATGGGGTGGCAACTTTAAAAAGCTGTATGATTCGCCTCATTTTGAATACAATACTCCTTATCCTCTTAGCGAGCTGTGTGTTCGCAGGGAAAAAGGACAATCCTTAATCGCCTAGCCTTATGCCCAAAACGATGAAATCCCTGCTGATGATCCTTGGTGGCCCTATGGGCGACAGAGGACGCTCCTGCCCAGAATGCGACTCTCCTATGGAAGCTGACGGCACCTGTTCCGAATGCGGATACGGTGAAGAGGAGGAGTACGAGGAGGAAGGTGAAGAGGAGGAGAATGGCCACATGGAGCGTATGGTCGAGATCCGCGACGATCTCCAGCGTCTTGTAGACAAGCTCAGTAAGCTTATTTCCTAATGCCACAAGAAATTCAAGTTGAAGGCGATGATATGTTTATTGGCTTTGCCAGTAGGCTGGATGCTGGAAACTTGAAGCCGGGGATGTTACAGGCGAGCTTTAATACTCGCTTACAGCGCGGGGTTGCCCAGCCAAGAAAAGGAACCAAACGGCTTACAAGTTCAGTCGTAATTACCCTGACAATGGTCGGGTCTGGCTTGTATGTGGATGCAAATGGCCAAGACAACATTGTGATGGTGTTTTCAGACAGGATATACCTGTACAGGCCCGCGCAAGGCTCACAGCCCAGCCAGTTAAGCCAAGCGTTTTCGTTTCCGCCCAACAGAACAATCGAAGAGGGCGACATTTGTGATGTTGTTACTGCACTTAACAAAGTTTACATTTTTCGCGGCAAATACGATAGAACGACATTTGAGGCAACCGCATCCAATGGCAGCATCCCAACGGGATCGTCCGGCCTAATTACAATCACGACAGCGTCCCCGCACGGTTATTCCAACGGCGACGAAGTTACTATTGGGCGAATAGACGGCAATGACGGGCCGGGGCAAACTGTCACTAATAGCTATATCATCACGGTAACCAGCCCGACCGCATTTACATTTGAGTACGAGAACAACACAGGGGTTACTTATGCTGCTCGGACTGCACAAGCAGGCTGGACGGCTAGGCGCGGGAAACCACCGTTGATCTGGCAGGATGGGGTTGCGACACTTTCGTTTGCGCCGCAGAAGTTCATGATAGACGGGACTACCGTAACAGGGATCACGCAGTCTGTGCCATGTGCTGACTTTGGGTTGTACTTCCAGAATCGACTTGTTCTTAAGTTTGGCGACTATCAAGTGCTGGTAAGTGACATTCTAAGTGAACAGTGCGACACAACTCTGAACAACTTCGTCATCAATACTGGCGGTAATGACTCGATTGTAGGGGTGCTGCCGTGGGTGCAAGACCAGTTTTTGGTCTTCATGACCAACAGCATCTATGTCGTTTACGTTGAGACAACTAATTTTGACATCAATTCTCCGCCGGGAGCGCAAAGTACAACAACTGTTATTACCACGGAAATCGGCTGTCTAGCCAGACGTTCAATTGTATCTGCTGGTCAGTTCGTGTTTTTCCTCTCGGCTAATGGTGTTCACATGCTGACGCCACAACTTGACTTAAAGCTGCTGGGAAACACGTTGCCGCTTAGTGAGCCGATTGCTGACTTTTTTGACAGCATTAACTATAGTTTTGTTCATAAGTCAGTTGCGACTTACTACAACAATCGCTTTTACATTGCTGTACCTACCGACGGCGCAACAAGGAATAACAAGATCCTAATCTACAATACGCTTAACCAAGCGTGGGAATCAATTGACTACTATCCTACTGGCTTGTTCTCAGACAACTTGATCTTGTCTGCGTATATCAATCAGCGCCGCCTGATGATTATCACCAATTTTGCCGGACAAGACCAGTATGGAGGGGTGTTTCTTTCTGAAGAGCAGGCCGATGGCGACGAGTTCAATACATCCACAGGATCTCCAGTGCTGCCATTTAACCTATTCCCGCAATCGACCCAAGTCGTAGAATCAACATTAATTGCAGGAGTTCAGACATTTACGCATATCCCTGCTTCCATTAAAACTCGCGAATACACATTTGGCGGGTCAGTAGAAAAACGATACAGTCGCGGAGAGTTTCAGTTCAGTAACGTGCAAGCAGATTTTGTAAAGATCGACGCCAATACACATGACCCAGACACATCGGAGACTGTGATTGAGTATTCTTTTGGCGGGACAACCGACGGGACATTAAGGCCCAGAATCGCGTCCAGAGGGGCATCCATAGATTGCACAATTGATTTTGTTATAGGAAGACCATCATTGAAGAGTGCTGCAATTTATGCTATATCGTCCAGCAGACCAATGATTTCACAGGAGTAATTTTATGGCTGAACAGCAAATACAAAGAGGCGTCACATATGTAAATTACGGCACGCCGGGGCAGTCGCAGGTTACCGCGCAAAACTTAAACAAGCATGTTGATGACGCTGTTTTGCTGTCGGGGGCTATCTCTGCACAGAATCCAAGTACTCCACTTGAGGCAGATTATGTTTTAGCTGAACGCAGTGGACAGCTTTTCAAGTACACCATCGGGGCTATTAAGACCTTGTTTTCCACGCTTGCAAACGGATTCCTTCAAATTTCTGGAGGCACCATGACTGGGCCGCTTGTATTGGAGAATAGTACTCCAGCAACGGACGCCACCGCCACAAGCAAGGGATATGTTGACGCGCAGGTTGCCACTCGCCTTCCGGCTGGCGGAGGCACAGTTTCTGGAACCTATTTATTTTCTGGAAATCTTCAAACTTCAACCACCCCAACTTCTGTAAACGATGTGCCTAACAAGGGGTATGTGGATGCTTTAATCCCGAACTTTTCGGCATCGGCTTATTTTAATACCGCAACCCCAACCAACTCGTCAGTTAACACTGCTACATTTCTTACTGTGTTGGCGTTAAGGACTGCTGGATCAAGTACATTGACAATTAATTACTCAAGTTTAGACGCTCGTTACTCTGATTCTACAAAACCATTTTTTCTTGCAAATCAATATATTGGAATCAATTCGGGAATTTCAGGAATTACAGGCAGGTTGTATAAAATTACATCCGCAAATCTTACAGCAAAAACATTTACAGTCACAACGCCGGAAACCACCGCGTTTAATCAAACTATTACACTTTCGCTGGTGTATGACTCCACAAACTTGCCACCAGTTGCTTACGGCAAAAATGTAAAAAGCATCTACATAGACATGTCATGCGTGTCTAAAATGTATGTTAACTACATTAATGATGTAATAACAAATTCGTCAACTGCGGCTGGATCTACGGCTATTAGAAATGTTAATATTGTTGGAAATGCAAATGGGTATGATGCAAATCAGCTTATATGTATTCCAATGCGAAATTTTGGGCGAACAACGAACGATTTTAACCAAGACGCCGCGGAGGGGTTTGGAGCTATTTCATCTGGTTGCCACATTGGGTTTTTCTATAATAACTCAAATGGATCAGATTATAGCTCATATTACGCAATTTCGTTTTCTATAATATCTGTAATTAAACCCTAATGACCGTCGCTGAATGGGAACAAATCGTCGATACGCTTTATGAACAGTGTCGAAACCATCTACAACTTCTTGGACAAGTCTCCAGAGATGACGTGGACGGCTATCTTAGTTTTTACGGTGTCCATGATAGTATTTATGTGGCTCGGCGTGACGGCGTCATCACAGGGGTCGGCACTACACATCCGGGCGTTAGCGACTTTAATTGGAAATGGCGCAGGCGGGACGGCCTCTGGACGATCCACATGGCGTGGGCAAGCGAGCCTGAAGCGGTTGCTCAAATGTTCAACCAGTTTTTCGCACGCAAATCACCAATCACGCAAGTTTGGGCATGGAGACACGATCATGCCATTCCAGTCACCCCAAGAAAACTAGAAAGACTTTTATATGGGCGGAGGTAAAACTCAAGTTGTACAAGCACCAGCGGCTCCTAATTACCAAGAGTCGATGCGGTCAATTCTGCAAGCGCAGGTGGAGATGGCTCCAAAGGTTTACGAGAGCGAGGCAATTTATCAGCCCAAGTATCAAGCTCTTCAAGACCAGATTGCCAAGCAGGCTGCTGAAAGCCAGATTGCCCTGTATCGTCAGCTTCAGCCTTCTTATTCTGCCCTAGAAGAAGACTACATGAAGAGCCAGCAGGCGGCGCAGTTGCGCGGCTTGCAGGAGCGTGCGCCCGGTTACGTCCAAGCGTTTCAGGAAGCTCAGGGTGTTGGCGATATCAACCGTGCGCTCCAGCAGTACACTCAGCAGAAGCTCGGCACTCTACAGACCGATGGGACAATGCTATCTCCGCAAGAGCAACGCGCTATCGAGCAGCAGACCCGTGCAGGCTACGCAGCTCGCGGAACAGCTCTTGGCGGCCAGTCCAACCTTGCCGAGGTGCTCAACCGTTATAACGCCCGTCAGGCTCGGGAACAACAGCTTGTCGCACTTGGCACAGGCCTTGGCGGCTACTTCCAGCAACAGTCTGCGCCTGCGCTAACCTCGTTCTACCAGCAGCCGATGTACGCCGGTTCGTTTGGGGGTCAGGCCGCACAGAACGCGATGATGGCGCAACAGCAGGCTGGCCCACAATACTTCAACCCAGAGTCACAGACTGGCATGGGATCGATCTACGGGGCTTACAACGCGCAGATGCAGTACGCTGCTGGCATGGCGCAGGCTAATGCGGCCAGGAGTGCTGGGAAAATGGGCATGATGGGATCGCTTGGAGGTGGGTTGCTTAGTGCGGGTGGCATGCTTGGTGGCGCAGCAATTTTGTAATGAATATAAACCCTGCAATAGACATGATTAAAAAGGCTCTTAAACGAGCCAAGCGGCCTGCTGTGCTTTGGAGTGGTGGCAAGGACTCCACCGTACTATTGGATCTTGCATTAAAGATCATGCCTGAGATTGAGGTTATTCACTTCAAGCTGCCGTTCTTATCACACAAGTACAAACACCACCATGAGGTGCAGGAACAACTTAAGCTAACCGTCCATGACTGGGTTCCGGCATCAATCTCTTTAATACACGGGAAAAGTCGCATCGACGTTTGTGAGACTTACTCAGTAGGAACAGGCCAGCTTAAAGTCATGCGCGGCACAGAAGCCTTAGACTTAACCAAGCCTTGGGTGTGTGGCAAAGAATGGCTTAACAGACCAAAAGCAAATGTTGTGAACGATTTTGATGTGCTGCTTTGTGGTCACAAGAGCAGTGACGATGATCCGTTAATGGGGAAAATCCCTTTAATGCTGGACATGAAGTTGCTGGAAATTGGCACAGAGATGTGGTTTCCACTGCGTGAGTGGACTGACGAGGATATCTCACTGTACATCACATCAAATAACGTAAATTACAATCGTGACAGGTATAACAAAAATGTTATGCCGCTTGAAGACAAGCACATGAACAGCGATTACGTTCACGCCTGTTTCCGTTGCATTGATCGCAGGGAATCTGCATTTGTACATTGCCCAAAGCTAAAGATCGACGTAGAGAACTTGCATGAGCATGTCCTCCACGAAGAACCACGATTTGACTACTGCAACATGCGAACTGGATTGCCAAAAGTGCGGGGCGTGTTGCAGCCACAAGGCCAGTTGGCCGATTCTGCGAAAGGATAGATCCGATGCAGTTAACATCCCCAAAGAGTACATCCGCGACGATCTGCCACTGCTTAAGTGCGTTGGAGCTCGCTGTATTGCGCTTTCGGGGATTGTTGGGCAGGAAGTTTCGTGTACAATCTATGAGCATAGACCGCTTGCCTGCCAGCGGTTTGAGAAAGGCAGCACTCTTTGTTTAGAAGCTAGAACCAAATTTTATGGCAAGACCTCGTGAACTTTATAGTGGCCCGGCCCCACAGGCGATGAGCTTGATGGGCCAGGGCATTGCTGACGCTTACGCTAACGTGGGCAGGATCGAAGGGCAGGGTATGCAGGCAATGGGAGAAGGGATTGCCAGGGGGATTACCGCAGCAGCTGGCGCAGTAGCTGACTACAAGAAGATGTCGTCGCAGGTGAAGGCATCCGAGAACTTCTACAACACAATGAAAGAAGGCGGCTATCTTCCTCCAGAGATGACAAAGGGCATCGACACGGTGGTAGGCGGTGAAGTGTACAAAAACATGGGCACTGCCGAGAAGGCTCAATTTTGGGGTGATGTGCGGGCTTACAATGCAGCGGCACTTGGGCAATATCACAAGATGCAGCAGATTGAGGCGGAGCAAACTGGAGCCATGGGTCGTGCGATGGTTGGAGTTGGTCCGCAGTATGCGCAGCTTGAAGAGCAGAGGAAACAGCGTTTAGCCGAACAAGAGAGATACAAAGGCGTAAATGCCAAGATCGATGAATTTAGATCAAGCCTAGGGTCATTGAGGGGTATGTTTTCACAGTAGTCCAACAACGTATGGCATCACTATCTGATTACTTTCTAGAGCTTTTCCCAGAAAAGCCATCCAAACAGGCGCGGCAAATGGCGTCTGACACGCAGTTCCTTCAGCAGACTCCACCGCAAGAACAGCCTGCCGGTGGCCCTGGCACTGTGTCCGTGTTGAGCATGGAGCCTACACCTGCACAGCCACAGCAGCAGGCTGCACCCGTGGCGTTCCCGTTCGACGAGTTTGCAAGTAAGGCAACAAAGGCGCAAGAGGCCAGAAGAATGCTCACATCTCAGATTAACTCGATTGTGATGGGTGCGCCAAAGGATATGCGCGATGACCTGCGTAAGTCGCTTGAGTCTGAGATAGACTTTATTCCAAAGGATACACCAAACATTGATTCTTTTTTAAGTAAAAATCCATTACTTAAGCCAATTACTGAAAAAATTCAATCTGCCAGCATTGGAAGGTTTAGATCAATTTCAGACTCAAAGTCTATAGTTGACTTAATTGATTATAAACTTGAAAACGCGCCTAAAAATAAAGACAAGCGTGATGTTTATTTTGCCGATCTTGCAAGGCTACTTGCTTCTCAAGGTAAAATTTACAATGCCTCTTTGTCTGATAATCCAGATGCACTATCAGAAGGTGAAGCAAAGCGTGTTTTGCCAACGCTTGAGGATTCAGTGTTTGATATAACAAATTTAGCTAAAAGCGGAAAATCAGTTCATCCAAAAATTGAGGCTGGAGTTAAAAAGTACAAAGAACAAGTTCAAACAGTTCACGATTATATGGTGAACAGATCAAGATCTCAGTTTAACTCTATTGCAAAGCAAACTAGCCCTGAAATTGCAGAGTCGCTTGGATTGGATGTTAACTCAATAAAGCCTTATAATCCATCTCTTGCTATTCCTGTTATCAGCAGACAAAACCCAGGCGGCTTTAGCAGAGAGCAACTTTTAATGGACGCAAAACGGCGCGGGCTTATTAAGTAATATGGCTGACATTTCACAGTTAAGTGACGAGCAGTTAATCTCGCTTTTGCAACAAACGGAGCCAGAACGTCCTCTTGCGTCTAGTTTTGAGTCTAGGTTTACAGATGTTACTGGATACTTAAACCCAAAGCAGCTTGGCGATACGCCCAAAGAGATACTCGACACTGCTGTAGCTGAAGGATTGATCTCGCCAACGTATACGCCAGCAGATGACGCCACGGACGAGTTTTCGACAGCTTGGAGGACATACCAACAGGAGATGGCCCCCAGTGCAGCCGGAGCTGCATTCCGGGGCGCTACACGAGCAATTATCCCTACGCTTGGCGGTATTGCCGGTGGAGCCGCTGGGAGCGTTGTTCCAGTGCCGGGGGCGGCTATAGTTGGCGGCATGGCTGGAGCAGCGGCAGGCTCTGCGTTGCAGGAAAAGATGATGCCAATGTCCACTGAGGAGCAGGCTCAAGCTCAGTTTGACATTGCATCAAGAGGCACTCGATATTCCCGAATGGCCGGTGAGGTTATCCCTCAGTTCCTAGTAGCTAGACCAGCGGTTTCTACCATTGGCAAAGCATTAGCAGGCGATGTGGCTGCTGCAAAAAGCTTGGCAGTTGGCGCAGGTTTTGGTGCTGGAGTTTCATTGGCAGGCAGTGCAGTTCAAAAAGAACTACCAGATCTTGAGCGGTTAGCCTTCGACACGATAACCGGCGCTGTACTGGAACCGTCACGACTTGGGCAAAAGCTGTTCGACCGTACTGCTCGACAGGAGATTGCGGCACAACAGGCAGCGACAAACGTGATGGGCAAGTTCGTAAAGAACAAGCCGCAGGCAATTGCTGACTTGGCGGCGGCGGGAGAACTAGCCGGTGAAGGGGTGCGCCCATTGAGTGGAGACGTTGTTGGGGATGAGGGATTTCTTGGCTTACAACAGGCGTTACGCAACCGCGAGGCTGAACTGAGAAATATCGACCAAGCCAGCGCAGAGGCTTTAGCTAAAGGCGTTGATGTGACGCTTGAACCAACTGCGCTATCGCCACTGCGAACACAGGAAATCTTTGCTGCTCAAAACGAAGGCATGCTTGCAAGAGCGCAAGAGGCTTACGATGGCTTAATGAGGCAAGGTGACACGGCTTCTGCAAACATCATGCGTCAAGCACAGGGGTTGGCAGATGAGCAAATGACCTTAGTGAACGACGGCGTAAAAGCTGCCGAGCATGGAAATGCAACTATAGCATTATTGCTGCAACGTGCTGAGTCTGAAATTGCTCAAAGAAGAGGCGATCAGACAGAGTCTGGAAAAGTTGTGTTTAATGCACTTAAGGCTGAAGAGGGGGATGCCTACCAAGGTGCAAAAGAACTGTGGACTAAGCTAAATAAGCTTGGCGTTGTAACTGATTTTGCAAATGCAAGAAATGCCGTAAAACAAATTAAAAAGGAAGTTTCATTAAATGATCCTCCGGCAGAAGTTTTAAGCCTTTTAGAAAAATACAAAAATCCAAAAAAGAAAGTTCCAGTTGATAAGTTAATTACGGCAATTCAAGAAGTTGGATCAGCTCAAGCTCAACAGCTCGGCCCTGGAGGAAACAAAAATACGGCAAGGTTATTGGGCAAATTTAAAGACGCTTTAGATGCTGACCTTGATGCCCTTGGCAATATATCTTCTGAGGTTAAAGAAGCAAAGGCTGCGTGGAAAGTATACGCAGACAAGTATTTAAATAAAGCTTCAGGGCAAGTGTTGGCAAGAAAGTCAAATGTAGAACCATCTCAAACAATTGAAGCATATGCAACTTCAGTTGAAGGTCTTCAGCAGCTTAGATCTGCCGCTAGCAATCGCAAAGATGTTGTTACTGCCGTTGGCGATTGGATATACGGCCAAATGCTTGATTCCGTACGTGGAAACCCTAGCTTAGAAGCAATCCAAGGTTGGGTTAATGGGAAGACTGGAAGGATGCTGCTCGATGTATTCCCAGAAGTCTATCAATCCAAGATCGCCCCAGAGCTTGCCGCTTTGGCTTCTGCTGAAAAACAACTAGAATCTTCAGAGGTTGCAATTGCCAAAGCTAAAGAAATAGCCGCAGAAAAAGGAGCGGTAACAACAAGGCAACTTCAACAGGCAACAGTTAAAGCAGAAACAGCTAAGGCAAGAATTCAAGAGCCTGCTCAAATAAAACTTCAAGATGCAAAGAGGGCTGTTCAGTCCAGCCAGGCTGCTGCTTACATTGGCGCTGCCCCAGAAGCCGCAATTGGCAAGGTTATCAATAGTGAAAACGCAGCCGTTTACATGACTGAGTTGGTCACAAGAGCCGCTCAGGACGAAAGCGGACAGGCAATTGAGGGGTTAAAAAATGCGCTTAAGAATTACCTCAATGTTGCTGTGCGTAGGCCGGGCGAAGTGGCATCCACAAAAAACACGCTCAAACCATTAGTGACAGCAGATCTATCATTGTCTCCTGCTCTATTAAACGAATACTTTCGTGAGAACAGCCCGCAAAGAGCCGCAATCGAGATCTTGCTAGGCAAAGACTCTAAAGAGCTTCAAGCCTTGGACAAAGCGCGGCGTCAGGTCGAACTGTACGCACGCCGGCGGCGTTCTGCTGGCGGACAGTCTGTAACAAGTTTGAACCAGATGCTTGCTGGCGACTTAGATGTTAGCCTCGCTGAAACCACACTAAGCGTACTTGGCAGGCTTACGTCGTCCGTGATGCCAATGGAACTCAAACGAGTCACCGGGGTGATGTCTGACCTGACCGATGTGTTTCGCACCATGTGGCGCGGAGATGTCGCCAAGAAAGCACAAGGCATGTTGGTCAACGCGATGATTGACCCACAGGTTGCAATCGAGCTTCTAAGGCCGCTAGACAGGCAATCCCTGCCTCGCATCAAGTCCTGGCTGCGTGTGTATCCACAGTCTGGGGCAAGCCTGCCGTTCAACGAGATTAACACTGAAGAGCAGCAGCTACCAAGCGGCACGGTGACAACTGATAACTTTACTGGTTACAGAATCGTTCAAACCGGCAAGAACTCATTTAAGTTGTACAACGACAGAAAGCAGCTTGAAGGTATTTTTACTTCAGGTAATGACGCTAGGCGTGCAGCAGTCAGAAAAGCATTTGGATCAAAATAACACTATGCCCCTAAAGAAATCCGCATCTGAGAAAGCTTTCACCGAAAACCTCAAGCGCGAGATCGGCGCTGGCAAGCCACAGAAGCAGGCTCTCGCTATCGCATACAGCGTCCAACGTGAGGCTGCGAAGAAAGCTGCCGCTGCCAAGCGAAAATAGCTCTCATGGCGAACATAACACGGAAGTGGCGACGCTTCCTTGCAGTTAGTTGCAGCCACGGCTTTATGGCCGACCAGGCTGTGCTCAAGGAAGTCCTTCGCTTTCGTGACCGATGGAAGCCGGACACGGTGCTGCATCTTGGCGATGCCATCGACATGACCTGCCTCCGAACAGGGGCGCTGACCAACGACAATGCCGACTCTGCGGTAGACCCCGAGGCTGATCTTAACGACGGTCTCGCTTTCATCTCCGCGCTGCGCCCCCAGCACTATCTGCTCGGCAATCACGAGGCCCGGTTGGTTACGCTGATGAGCCACCCCAAGGCAATCATCTCGGCGCTGGCGACCCGCGTCTATCATCAGATCCACGACCGGGCCAAGGCGATCCGGTGCAAGGTGTACGACTACAAGCTCAAGACTGGCTTCGTTCCTCTTGGTGACGCTCTGTTCCAGCACGGCTATCTGCACAGCGAAAACGCGCTTAGGGACAGCGCAGAGCGCATGTGCCACGGCAGGTACACCAAGCTTGTCATGGGGCATATTCACCGTGTACAAATCGCTGAAGGCAGGCGCATTAAAGGCGTGACTGGCTACTCTGTTGGGTGGCTCGGAGATCCCGAAATGGCTGGCTATGCGGAGAATAGAATTGCAACCACCGCTTGGAGCAGAGGCTGGGCGTGGGGCGAATATACTGAAAACGAGACAATTGTATGGCTAACAAAAGAACTAAAGGACGGGACGTTCAAGCTCCCGCTGTAAAGGGAGATTGGCTCACGCAGCTTGCGGAGAATCTGGAGCTACAGCCAGCACCTCCTGGATGGTACACGTTAAGCCAAATCGCTCAACATCTGAAGATTGGAAGAACTGCCACAAAAAGAATTCTTCTTGAAAAGAAGGCTATGCGGCAGAAGTTCTACCATAAGACTCAAGACGGCAGAATCATTCCGACCATACACTACAAGCTATGACGCCCGAGGAAAAGGAACGCCAAGCGATCATCCAACGCGCAAAGGACATTCTCTCTGAACACTTTGAGTGCGGCGAAATCCTTGTCCAAGCGCAGGATGAGCTGGATAGCGACAACACAAACCGCTACGAGAGCGGCTGGGGCAATCGATTCGCTCGGGACATGCACATCAACCTTATGCACAAGGAAAGAGTGCTGGAGCACTCTTGGATGGAAG
>Ga0315903_10002599_pt1 | contig 26205 bp, 16 predicted proteins | sample LakEriMetagenome_7_FD_203524 | JGI IMG/M metagenome (GOLD analysis project Ga0315903, IMG submission 203524) | Freshwater fungal communities from buoy surface, Lake Erie, Ohio, United States - Buoy 2 MA119 | ecosystem: Environmental > Aquatic > Freshwater > Lake | place: USA: Lake Erie, Ohio... | reverse complement strand
AATCTGCAGGGAACCAGGTTTCACTCGCTGTCTTCTGCTGAATGGGAGATCAAGAGAAACCTAGCTGACATCGGCAATGCGACTGTTGTCTCGTTGATCCTTGCCTATTTGATGGAAGCCACAAAAGATGAGCATGGCAGGCACATGTATCAGCTAATTGAAAATCGGCTGAAGTGGGTCCTGGAGGAAGACAGAGAGCGGTTGCTAGAACTACCAAATGATTTCTATGAGCTGTTTGATCTTCGAGGAGTAACCTTCAAGGAACTCAAAAGACGGAGGGCAAGGGGACGCAAGCTATTGGATAAGTTCTTAAATACTTTCCCAGAGGATTACGCTCAGCCTGGTTTTCACTCGGAACTCTTTCCAGCAGTTAGAGTCTCGTTTGATAGAGAAGTTCAGGAGTTCTGTAATCGCCTTACTGATGATGAGCTCTTAGAGTTTCTCTGTGCCTATGGTGGATACACCCAGGGTAACTGGGATTTGCGCTCGAAAAACATTGCGATGGCTGCGGAGGCAAGGCTTCGTGATTAGAGAGAATCCATTCTTAGGCCCTAAGTGGGAGCCGCTTGCTCAAGCGTTAGCTTACGTAATTGGTAAGACGGCTTCCGGTAGGACCTTTCACTTCCAGACGTATTTGAGAAAGTACGGTCTGAGCCCTGACACTTCTCCTTACCTTCAGGCAATCATTGAAGATGAGTTTTTTCATCTGGAGATCTCAGGGAACTTAGTGCTAAACCCACCTTTGGATGAGGAAGGCTTTAGTCAGATGGAGTTCTACGGCTGGCAACGACCAGAAGCCAGTCCAGAGGTGTATCACGACAACCACGAAGGCAATCCGAACTTCGTTCGCTACTTCTCTCTGAACACACCTATAGATGAGGTAGTGGAGTTTCTTCTGACCACTCTGGCTGGGGTATTCGAGGCAACCGAGGATGACTTCTACGCATTCACCAATGGCAATACGGCAAATGAAGTGGCAGCTCTGCACCTGCTTGGCAGGCTCAAAAAGACAGAGGGTAATCCAGATCAGGTGATTTTCGCTTTCCCAGGTAAGCACTTAGACATGGTTGATCGACCTAAGTCTAGAAAGAAGTAGATTTAACTCTGCAGATAGAGCTTTTCTAGGAGATTTGTTGAATCAGCAATCCAGTACCGGTAGCCAAGTGGTGGTTGAGAACATCGACCACCTGGATTTTGATGTGCACTGCGATTACATGGACTGTCAGGGAGAGGCAACCCACCGCTTGATCTGCGCTAAATGTGGGCTATTTGAGTTCATGTGTGACCCCCATGCTGAGGCAGCCAAGCTAGCACCTAAAGACAGCTGGATTGTCTTTGATAAATCCTGCAAGCACAGGGTGGACCTGTTTTATTGCGGCAAGGAGCCCATTTAGGCAAAGACACATGCACCGATTCAATGCTAAAAGAGATCTGCTATGTCTCTAAAATCTAGCTTCGGTTGCTTCAATTTTTCCGGGTTGTCAAGAGGTTTGTCATCAAGAAGGCTAGCTATCAAAAGCTGGATCTCCTTTTCAATAAGATCAACCTTGAATTTCCATTTTCGACAAGATAGTTCTTTTTGAAGCTTGACAAGAAATGCCTTGTCGACAGCTTTGCAGTAGCAGAGCCACCCCCTCAGAGAATCCAAAAGGCCAGCGCCAACACTAGGGTGTTTGTAGGATCCAATTCGTTTGTTTGGTAATGCGTGAGTTTCATTGAGAATGTGAGCCTCTTCCATCTCAAGAAGTTCTTGAAGGGTTGAGTTTGCAAGCACCCAAAGGGCTTTTCTGATTCTTTCCTTCTCTATAGAAGGGAGTCTGGGGGTTGGTCCATCGACCAAAAGCCCGAGCATAAACTTGCGACTGCCAGGCGTGAGTATTTTTGTTTTAGATTTGTTCAACGTAAAACCGTGGTACTCGCATAGTTGCTGCGTAAAACTAAGAATCCTTAGGGCAAAATCCTTATTGTATGTATTTTTACTCGAACTGATAAAGATGTCATCTGAGTATCTTGTGTAGCGCAACGAATGCTTTTCACAGTATTTGCGCATCACTTCATCAAAATCAAACATAACTAGGTTAGCAATTATTCCGCTTGTCGCAGCGCCTTGTGGAAGATACCCCGTTTTTGTGCGGTATCTGAATTGGCTGGGTCTCACGGTGTAGCTTCTTTGGAGTTCATCATTATTTATTTTCGCTAAAAAACCTCGGTTTATAGCAGAAAAAATAGCCCTCCTGTAATGGCGCATTCTAGATTCCAACTGCACTATTTTTGAGAGGTAGGACAGGCGTTCACGTTCGAATTCTGCATCATGCTGCAAAAGCCCACCCTGTTGAACGAATCTCTTCAAAGACTTTGGCGGCAGAACATAAGTCTCAGTTATTGACCTTCTTTTAAATCGGCGCCGAAACAGGGCCGGATCCTGTTGGTGAAGTGACTCGGACAAAGACTTCAAAACAGTTCGACTAAAAACCCTGTGTTTTCTGGCTAAATGAGACGGATGATCTATTGGCACTCGCGTGCACAATCTTGTAGCAATTTTAGAGCCAGACTTGCCAAAATGACGGTTTAGTACGGCTTCAACCATAATTTCAGTGACATTATCAAAGAATGCACTTATGTCCACTTTCACTGCCCAAGTTGTCCCTGCGTGTTCGCTGGCTGCTGTAAACGTAGATCTGCCTCTTACATAAGCATGCGAGGCTTTGGATATGTATCCAGTAGAAAAACTCTGAAGCTTAGCTAGAATTTTTCTCTGTGCCATGTCTAGAGTTTGGTGAGGAATCGAAATAGATCTTGTTTTTCCACGAGAGAGTCTCTTGAAGTCCCTGTACCCATCTACCTGGCGTGCACATATTTGATTAAGAAAGGCTGCTTCTTCGGGTTCGAGACCTAATTCTAGAAATGCTGTTACATCCATTAGGTTTGAGATTTCTTAGCCTTTCGAGAATGATTGATCAACGGGAAAACTACCAACATTAATTTTTGTTATGTCTATTTTCCGATTTCTAATTTTCATCGAAAATTAGAAATCGAAGCTAGCTCTCACCAAAGATGGCCTACACCATCCCCGACTCTAGGAGTCCCCTTTCTTTGCTAGCTTTGAAAGGTGGCGCACTTGGCTACCCAAGCGCCTCTAGTTTTCCCGTTGATCTACCTAGATTTTGACACATCAACAACCTGTGCGCAATAGCATATACTTAGACTCACTTCGTGAATTTGGCGCAGTACATTAATGTTCGCCCTGTTTATCCCAAACCAAGTTAATGAACTTGCTTAGCAATCTGAGGTTCTCAACATTCGTGGGTTTGTAAGTAAGCAGTTTCGGCGAATACACCAAATATGCCGCCCATTTAGCTCGCGAAATCGCGACATTTAGCCGATTTGGCATCAGTAGAAATTCAATGCCTCTCGGGATTTCTTGAGCTGAAGATGCTGTCATCGAAACTATCGCTATAGCCGCCTCTTGGCCCTGGAACTTGTCTACTGTTCCTACTGGGATCGACTCCAGGCCTGCTTCATCAAGTTTTTTCCTGATCAACTGAACCTGCGCGTTATATGGGGCGACAACGATAAAGTTCTCCGGAGCATCAACCAACTTGCCGGAGTATTCCCCTGAAGACCAGTTCTTGTCCATCAGTTGCTGAACTAAGGCAACTACCTTTTTTGCTTCGTCCAACGACTCCGTAGAATTGCCGAAGTGATCTACTTCGATAGGGTAGAAACCAGGGTCCACACCTTCAAGTTTTCTGTTTGGGGCGACGGAGTTCAATCGAGAGTCATACCAGTTACTGGAGACAACAGTACAAAGGTCAGGTTCCATACGATAAGTTGCTGGTAGGAAGTAACCGTAATCCTGAGACAGAACTTCATCGCTACCAGCCAGCCAGCCAAGAGCAGAGCCATCCACAGGCTCTGGATGAACGCCTTGTGTAACCTGGGGCAGCTGTTGCGGGTCGCCAAGCAGTAGCAATCTAGTCGCGGATGAGGAAACAGCTATCGTGTTTGCTAGCGAATACTGACCGGCTTCGTCGATTACAAGGAGATCAAGCTCTTTAAGATCAACTCGATCTCTGTTCGAAAAGTCCCAGGCTGTTCCCCCAATTACAAACGAATCATTTGAGCCAATAAAGTCTCTAAATCCTTCGTTTTTATTTTCTTCATCAATAACTATCCATGGGAGATTAGGTTCACCTGAAGTAGGATCATGTTTTATTGAACCTGGTTTAGCAATTTTTTCGGCGGGTACGCCACCATTCTTAGATACGCTCCGTAGAAGATTCTCAACAGTGGGGTGTGACTGGCCAACCACCCCAACTTTCCAATTATGTCTCATTACTAATTCACCTATGACTTTGCCGCCATTGAATGACTTGCCTGCACCCGGAGGCCCTTGGACTGCAAGAAAGCTATTAGAGATTTTCAGGAGCGAAGAGATAATTGTTTCGTAACTGTTCTCTGAATCAAGATCCTCCAAAATAAGTGAATTTGGAGAAACTCTTCGCAGAATGTCCAGTGCGGGGTCAGCACTGAATTTGGGGTAGTTCTCCAGCAGTACTTGACCCCAGTCTTTTATGGCATCAGCAAGAGTCTCAGTCCGAATCGGCCTGTCCGGAACTACAGCCAGAGGCAGATCATCATAAGCTGCAGAAGTAGGTGGCCTAGACTCTTCAATCCAAATCTCACCTTCATCTTCAACTCTTAGGACCTTGACTCTATTTTTTATTCTGTGGTGACCAGGGGTCCAATTGTCTGCTACAGGGATAGCTTTCAATTCACTTTCGTAAAGGAAGGCTTTTTCATCCCCGATGCTGATCTTGCTTCCTGGGGCTGGTTTTGTGTAAAGCTTGATGGTTCGCCTGAGATTGCGCGCTTTTGAATTTTCTGGCTTAGCCCAATCTGACTCGACTTGCCCGTTTTCCACAATAAATACGTCTTTATCGTTTTCCCATTCTTCGATGGGATTTTCGAGTCGATTGTAATGTTCCCACCAGAAGGCGTTATTCTCACGGCGATGAAAATCTATTGCAGCGGCAGCCAGAGCAACGGCAGTATCGTCAGGTGTTCGTTCAGCGACAGGAATTTCTTCGATTAACCCTATTAGGTTCAGGTAAAGAGGATCCTGTTCTTTTTCCTCTTCGCTCTTCGAAGAATTAGCAAGCGTTCCTAATAGTTCAATACCAGCTTCGTCTGCTTGCTCTTTCAGCCAGTCTCTCAGCGCGAGAGTCGATCTACAGTCGTATGCATTGTAATCTTCAATCTGCTTAAGTTTATTTTTGGCCTCTACGAGCTTCCCTTCAGTAACCAACTCGCAGTAATTTGCGTATTCAACAACAGAGTCAGCCGCATTAGTGACGCCTTCTCTTTCTTCATCCTTGACAAATATAGGTTCAAGTTTTTTTAACGAGTAACTGTGGCTCCCAATTACCATAGCTCGCCTAACTATAGGGTATAGATCGACTAATACTCTTTCTCGAAGCAATTGAGCGACGTAGTTCTCCTCAACTCCATATCTTCCCGCTAGAGATAGGAGGTGTGTTTTCTCATACGCGGCATAGTGGTAGATGTGCATGCCGGGATATTGTTTCCTACGATCTTTGATGTATTTCACAAAATCCAGGAAGGCTTTCTTCTCTTCCTCCAAATTATGGGCCCAGAGCGGGAAAAAGTTCTTGTCTTTATCTACCCAGCCAAATAGATAATCAAGACCCCAGATAGATCCCTCGTTGTATAAAGGGTCACCCTCGAAGTCAAAGAAAATGTCCCCATCATTAGGTTTGGGTATGCTCTTGAGGCTATAAATGTTTGCAGGAGTGAAGTAAGGAAAATCCTTGTACTTCTCGTCTCTGGAAATTAATTGTGCCTTAGCTTGATTCTTTAGTTTATTAAAAGTCCCAGAGGACATGTTGTTGATTTTTTTTAGAGGCGTAGTTGCTAGATCAGTGAGCGTAAGCAGGCCTTCCGCTCGTAGTTTGGTTCTTTGTTCCATTCTCATGCCAGCCACTGCCAGAACATCATCAGTTGCCTCTATCTGGGGTTCGCATACAACGCAACGTCCGCACGCAGGGTAATCGCCATCTCCCCATCTGACAGCAGAACCCCCAGATTCTTTGTTGTAAACACGAGTTTTTATCAGCTCAATCATGTCTTGGCGCTTCTTGAGGTAGGTAGGAGTGATGTCTTCTAAATCGTGCGAACTTATCGAATTATCACCAAGAATCAGGTGGGCTTGTTTTGAAACCTTGATGCCCATTTTTTCCAGCTGGTCAGCGTACGCCGCTATCTGTATCAAAGCTGTTATTTTAGCTCGTCTGGCGAGCTTCGTGTCGAAGACCGCGTAGCTGCCGTCTTCCTGCAAGACCAAAAAATCTGCAAAGCCCTGGAACTCACCGTCAAAAAATGTTCCTTGGAAGACAACTGGTTTATTTGACTCTAAGGCGGCTCTGGTCGATTCAGTCAGTTCCACCATCTGCTCTTCAAGGGATTTTGTTTTAGAGGAATAATCTGGTCGGCCTAATTCAACAACTTCGGCGCCATACTCCTGCTTGAATTTTTCGAGCTGTTTTGCTTCGTGCAGATTACCCAGTTCGCCAGTTCTAGCCAACATCCCGTCTTCAGCCTCTTTGGGTACATCAATCTCAAAGCCCAGTTTCTTATCTATTTTTCTTACTGTGGCCCAAGGGCAATCTGTAACACTCGTGAGATCGCTTGCTGAAAAGATCAGTCTGCTGTTCCCGTAATCCTGCATCTCGTTTCCTAACTCGTTGCTTGCTTAACCAGATTATCTGCGGTAGACGACATTAGGAGACCAGCAAATCCCACTTTGGGAGCTAAACGAAGAGAAAGTGGGAACAAATTCAGGAAGATTATGTCCTCGGTTTAGGTTATAAAAGTAGTTATCAAGATTAGAAGGAAGCCAACTCACATGCCAAAAGCCGCTCTTTATGTTCCAGGTCAAACAGATCCCTTCAAGCTCTCGAGGGCCAAGATAGAAGATTTCATTCGGTGCCCAAGATGTTTTGTACTTGAAGTAAAACATGGGGTCAAGAAACCAGGAGGAGTTCCATTCACCTTGAACAACGCGGTGGATAATCAATTGAAAAAGGAGTTTGACATATACAGGGCGAAAGGGGAGCCCCACCCAATTGCCTTAGGATCGGGCCTTGAATTAATCCCTTTTTCGCACCCAGAATTGGATACCTGGAGAGAGAATTTCAAAGGCCTTAGGTTTACAACTTCTGATGACAAATTTACTATTACTGGAGCAGTGGACGACATCTGGGTTGACTCTGAGGGGATACTGACTGTCGTTGACTATAAAGCTACCGGAAGGCGAGAGGCAGTAACGGTGCTAGGGGAGGGCGGTTTTTATGATGGCTATAGAAGACAACTTGAGATTTACCAGTGGCTTCTCCGTAAGAGCGGTTTCAAAGTATCTGACACCGGTTACTGGGTTTATGTTACGGCTACCCAAAAACAGGATCGCTTTGACAACACCCTTCACTTTGAGTCGAATTTAGTCTCTTATAAAGGTGAATCTAGCTGGATTGAGCCAACTCTAGAAAGCATTTACGCAAACTTAAACGAACCTGAGGTACCTGGTCCTGCCGCAGACTGTGATTACTGCATCTTCTTTGAAGCGCGAGCTAGCGGTGCCATTGAGTGGCACGAGTTAGTTTGGAAGAACTGCGAGGATTGTGGTTCGAGGATGCTAAAGACAATTTATGGGCTTCTTACTGGGGAGCCTCCTTCAGGGCACATCGCAATGGGCTGCCTAGTTTCCGACAATGATCCAGAGTGGCTTTGCCCCAAGTGCGACTTAGAGGATAAAAGCTAGAATTTCCAGTTGAAAAAATTTTTCCAAAATAACCTAGATTAACTTGCATTGAAACTTGATTCGTGATAATCTACTCGACTTGCCAAAAATGGCGAGTTCCTAGATTGGAACAAATGCTCTTTCTACTCAATGAAAACTTCATTGAAATTGTTCGTGAGAGACCGTACCGAAACGTTCTCACACTCATGGCATCAAACCAGGTAGCTCTAAAAGAGTTTATGCATAAAACTCCTAGCAAATTGCTGCCAATCGTACATCCATTAAATCGCTGGATGATACACATCTCGGAGCGCAACCTTGGCTTGGAGATCTCGGCTGAGATATTGGCAGAGATTGAGCAGGTAGATCGACTAACTGCTGAACCTATCAACTACTTCTGTCAGTATGCATATCTGGATTCGGAGGGCAAAGTGGCCCGAGGTTCCAGTTACTGCTGGTCGGAGGAGCTCGACCAAACAGTACAGCTATTGGAAAGCTCGGAACTTGATCTGATCGGGGATGTAACCTGCATCCCGCTTTTCAGAGTGAGCCGAGCTCTAATTAGCCCAAATCGGCAAGCAAATCCAGGCTCAGAACACCCGGATTCAACAGACAACTAATACCCAAGGAGAAAAACTATGAGTAACCAAATCCAGTGTCCAGAATGCAAGGCAACCTTCAACGTTGATGAGAAAGACTACGCGAACTTGCTAGAACAGGTTCGAACGAGTGAATTCCACAACGAAATCGAAAAGCGCCTAAAAGACGTCGAAGCTAAAAATGCGACAGCGGTCAAGTTAGCGGTTTCACAAGCTGAAAAAGATGCAGAGGCAAAGCTCGCCAAGAAGCAGGAGCAGATCGCAAAACTGGAAGCAGAAATCGCCAACACGCAGACTCAGATTGAGTTAGCCAAGAAGGAAGAAGCCGAATCTCTTACTGAAACTATTCAGAAGAAGGAACTCGAAATTGCAAAACTTCAAGCTGATCTAAAAGCTAAAGAAGATCTAGCAAAGGCGGAAATCAGCACTGCTAAGGCTGAAGCTAAGGCAGCTGAAGCAAAACTTCAGTCAGAACTTGACAAAGCCGTAAGCAAGAAAGAACTAGAACTTGCAGAGGTAAAGGCGTCACGTGAAATCGAGAGCAAGCGCTACCAAGACGAGATTGCTTCCTTGAAAGAATTCAAGGCGAAGCTTGGTAGTGCACTCATCGGTGGGGACCTTGAAGAGCACTGTAAGAACTCCTTCAACAAGGTGCGTTCCTGGGCTTTCCCGAACGCCAAGTTCGAGAAGGACACCAAAGCCGTGAAAAACGCAGCAGACGAAAAGGGAACCAAGGGTGACTTTATCTTCAAAGACTTCACGGATGATGGTTTGTGCTTCCTATCAATCATGTTCGAGATGAAGAACGAAAAAGAAGGGCAGGAAGACGGCGAGAAAAACGAGAAGTTCTTCAAGAAGCTTGATGAAGACCGAAAGAAGAAGGGCTGTGAGTTTGCAGTTCTAGTTACACAGCTAGAACCAAACAACCCGGTTTACAACGACGGCATTGTCGATGTCTCATACGAATACCCAAAGATGTATGTAATCCGCCCACAGCTGTTCATTCCTCTAATCACATTTTTGAGAAATCTAGCTCTGAATAACATCGCAGCAATTCGTGAGTTGAATGAGATCAAGAAGCAGAACATCGACTTCTCCAACTTCGAAGCTAATCTGGCTAAGATGCAGGCCACAATTGCTGGTAAGGCAGCAAAGGCTAACAAGTCATTTGAAGATACGCTCAAAGACATTGATGATGCCATCAAGGTGCTTGAGAAGGCCAAGCGAGATCTGCAGACCGTAGCTTCCTATCTAGGCGCAACTTCAGACGCGGCAAACAAGATTACTGTCAAGGCTCTGACTAAAGGCAACCCAACCATGGAGCAAAAGTTCAAAGAATTAGGGAGCTCCTCTAACGAGGAGTAACCCCATTCTTCTGGCCCACAGCGAGTTTTGCCCTTTCTCTCGTTCTGTTTGGTGCTGTGGGCCAGAATCGTTTTTACCTATTTTTCTGTTGCAGAATAGGAATAGCTCTAGAAAGGTATAAACATGCAAATCACCGTTGGCAAGTGCACCATTGACATAGAAGACTCGCCATCTGTTTACTTTGGTAAACCGATGGATGATAGCCAAGGCGTAGAGGGTGAGCAACCCGGTCAAGCTACCATCTTTAGAGTCACCACCTCAGATGAGCTTGACTTGCAGTACGCGATCGTAAGCTGGCCAAATGCAAATCGCGAGGTATGTTTTTTTGATTGGTTTGATGGAGACACGAAGTACGAAAACTTGAGTAAAGGTACTGGCCGCCTCGCTATTTCTACGGCAGGGGAAAATGAAGTGTTTCAGCTTAGAGCTATGAAGTATAACAAGGCATCGAAGAAGGCAAACCTTGCCGGGGTCTCATTAGAAAAGCTAAGCGAATGGGCCCAGACGGACATAATTGCACTGTTAAAAAAATACGGAGCAATTGAGGTCGGCACAAAAGAGCAACTTATCGGCGAGGACAACAAGACCAAAAACATTTTGAGTGTGTTGATACCTAAAGGCAACAACATCGCAGTAACAGTAGCATTCACAGTGACAAGGGTGTTAGCAATCATGCATGACTATGGATTGGAAGAGAATTGAGCTTACCGCTGCCAACTAAAGGTGACATTTTTGAACTCTCCGGCTATCAATATGTTCTAAACACAGAGTTCGGCCAGCAATTGTTTCACGCCGTGGACACTTATCTCCGGAGCAATGGTGATGAGGACTGGTTTACTCGCATAAAGGGGATTCATGAGGCTAAAAATCTTGATCCCTATGATGAGCCAGACGATCCTAGATTCCTCCTAAAAGAAGGCGCTTACTACGGCACTTCGATTGCCGCTGCATTTCCAGGTTTATCTGAAAACAAAAGTTTGTGGAGAAACAAAGCTAAGGAATTGAAAACGATAATGAATAGGTGGTCTCACAACAAGATTCGACCTAATCATGATTTGTTCTTGGACTATGCGATTCCGCTATGGGAAATGTCTATGCTCTGCTCTTTACCTATAGCGCATGACCTAAACAAGATTATTGACAGAGTCAAGCAGCTTAAAGCCGGATCGACATTCGGGGAACCTCAGGGCCAACCTCTGCCAGTTGAAGCTCAAGAGTATGCTCGCAAAATTGCTGATCAGGTCGAAGAAGAGCTAAACAGACCACCAGTTGGTGGGGCGTGGGTTGGAGAAAAACCAAGCCGAGAAGTCAAGATCATCAGATCTAGTTTCGATATCTCAGAGAATGGTAAATCCATAAGACATGAATTCGGTGACGAAGAAATAGCCAAAGAAAAAATCAGAATCTTAATGAAGTACTTTCCAATTGGAGGGAAGCTTTACATCGCCAAAGATGGGGCAATCATGGGCTATGTCAAGGGAGATAGGGTACTTGTTGGTTGGGTAGGGGAAGAGCCTAACGTAGATGCAACTAAGCCGCGCGGCTTCTTTGTTAACCATACATATGAGTACACCGGCGAGGATGTAGTAGATCTCGAAACAGGAACTGCACTATCTGAGGTAGCAGAAGACTCGGTAGCCAATTTACTTAACGGGTTAAAAAAGTGGGGCCTACAGCCTGAAAGCAGGATAGATGTGAGCGTCTACGGAGACGTAGTCTTTATTGACGATGAGACGGATCAGGAACGGACCATAACTAAAGTTCACAAAGGGATTTGGTTCCCTGGTCACTTGCCCGGTTGATTATTCAATTCCTCAACAAGCTGCTCCATAAGAGGCATTACCAGTTTCTTAGCCTCGATTACAGCAGATACGTCGGCAATCATTTTTTTGAATTCGTCGTTGTATATCCACTTGGTTTCGTTGATGTCGTCTAGCGGGGAAGATCTTTTACCCTTGGGATCTTTGGTTCTGTTCTTCAGCCACGATTGGACTGGGTAAAAACCATTAGCGTAAAAGGACCAAATCTCAAATGGTAAATCACAAAATCGGACATCATCGAACCATATCTCTGACATTTGGTTGTGGAATGTTATTGTCGATGGTGCAGCTTGAATTGGGTTAAGGTCCGGTTCAAGTGCTTGAAGTGCGGTTTGACTAGAGAACAAATTCTTTCCAAGATGCTGATTAAGCAACGCAGCGCCGATGTCAGCGATTTTCAGAAAAAGGGAATGGTCTTTAGTCAAAGGCAGTTTAGCCCTGTCTAGCCCGAGGCCAAGATACCGTTTGAATGTTTCGAAGTAAGCCCCAGATCCGTGAATTCCGTAAATATAAGAAAGCATCCTGGCTTCAGCTTCTTCGCCTGCTAATTCTTTGCTATAGCTGAGATACTCTGGTAGGAGATTAAATTCGATCTCTGAATCGATGAATCTCGGGAAGCAGTCTTTGCTTGCCATCTTTCCTCTGAATGATGGCATGTCTGGAACGTTTGGGAAAGCTATTACGCTAGGACCACCAGACAAACTATCTCCTGAACTTAAGAAGAATTGTCCTTCCTTTTCAAATAGGAGCGCTTTGGAAACTTGGCTCAGTAGCCGGCCATCCAGGATTAAAAACTGTTGATCATAAGGTCTGTAAGAATATTCAATATACTTCTCTGGGGAATCGCCGTCAGACAGAGTTGCCACAGTTTTTTCATAGGGTTGCCCGTTTATCAAGCTTCTTGTCTGAGTTGTTATTTTTCTACTACTACCTTCTCGAAAATTAATTCTTCTGTCATCCGCCTTACTACTAACCAGGCCAGCCCACCTTTCTTCTAGAACTTTCAGACTCGGACTAGAAACCCAGGATCTACCTGGTTTTAAGCCACTAATCGATTGCCCAAATACTTTATCCAAGTAGGGTTGGCGGGTCAGAATATTTGATTCTCTACTGATAAATGGCTCGAAATCACTCCCGAATACTGGATTTCCATCCTCAAATCCAATTTTCCTCACAGCATCTAGTTTTTCCATTCTCGAGCCATTTATTTTTAGATATCTTACTTTTGCAGGCGATGGGTCATCTGAATTGCGAACGCCAATCATTATTGAGACTGGCGACATGATGTCAAAAACATTTGGATCTTTGAGACCTGCGTAGCTGCTGCCACCTAAATCAATGACCAGAATTTCATCGTAGCAGTCGCGCATAAACTTCCTAAATCCAGCAAAACTCTGGGCTGAGATGTAAGAAGAACCAGTAATGAAGCAAACAATACCTGGTGATGAAAAACCTCTAGGCTCAAGTAGATTATTCTGAAATTTTTGGTGAGCTTGCCATGTCGCCCATCTCCAAAAATAGACATATAGATTTTGAAGGTGTGAGTTCATCGTTGGAGGTACTCCAGCTTGAGGCAATGTATCTGTAAAATCAGATAGCGGAGATCTAGCCCCAAAGATTGCTGAGTCTTTTTGCCTAATTATTTTCGCGTAATCTGCTTTGTACCCTTTTTTCGCATTATTTCGCTCTCGCATGTACGGAGGATTTCCTATGATTACATTGAATGGCTCTTTTATCTTTAGGGTTTTTGCTTTTTTGGCCTCTTCGGAAATCACTGAGCCATCTTCTTCAAATAAATCGTTATCATCGAAAGTGACCTCTAAAGTGTTTGTTAAGTAAATAATCTTGGATTGATTATTTGAATCTTGTCCGGCAACGGAAAGGCCAAGTTTCAGGTTGGCTATGGCGTATGGTCCCAGCATTAGTTCGAAAGCATGTAAGTTTGCCAAAAAACCGGTGGCCAGTTCTTCTTCAACTTCTCGATCATTCATTCCTACTGCTTTAAGATTCTCACGAGCTTGCGACACCAACGACATCAGATAGGTTCCCGTCCCAGTTGCAGGGTCTAAAATTGACAAAAATGGCTTCTGCGGATCTACACCTTCGGGGATTCGGGTCTCAAGCCTTTCCGATACCTCTCTCCAAGTATCTCTGCTTGCAACCCCAAGACTGAGTCCAAACCTCTTTCTCAGCGCCTCATCAACGAGCTTTACCATCGCGTCTACGATCGGCTTCGGAGTATAGAAAGCACCAACTTCTATTTTTTTATTTCTGTCATACTGAGCTAGGAAACTTTCGTAAAAATGAATGACGGGGTCTCCGCCGTTGGCAGAATTGCCAAACTGGTCCAGAATAAGTTCTACATTAGTAGCCCTGAGGTCCGCATAAAGCTCCTCTAGATCTTTTTCGTCTTTAGCAACTTCAGCTATTGCGTCTTGTACTTCTGCGAAAAGTGCTTCTAAGAATGGATTGTTCAAGGGAAGAAAGTTTAGAGCGGGTGATGCACCGAAACCTTCGGGGTCTTGAACTCTTGCGGCGAGCAGACCATAGGTAATTGTTTGAGCGCACATGTCTGCGAAGCTTTCAACTTCAACGTCACCTACAAGTTCGCTTTTGATTGAGTCGAGTAATTTGTGAAGTGGCCCGGAAGCTTTCTCGTTCTTCAAACCCTGCACGATACTGTTGCGCATGGAGATCGCCACATTTGCCATTCTGGACACTAAGTCGTTAGCGTCTCTCATAACTTGACCAGGTTGTATAAAAAAAGCATCCCCCCAAATTTCTTGCCATAGCTTGGCATCATTTGGGTTTTTTGGCCAAGATAATCGGGGAAGAAGTTCACTCCGCAATCTCATAGAGTATTGACGAGTTGTCTGGGCCGGCCTCCAGTCAATCGTGTAAATGCGAGACTTACCGTCGTAGTCTTCCTTGAAAGCCAAAAAATGTATTTCAAAACTTTCCCCAGCTCCATTTGAAACCAAAAACAGTAGGTTATCTTTCCCCCAAAGCCCAGGTTGTTTAGTAGCGCGCCTTTTTGACGTTAGAGTTTTTAGAACTTCTCTAACAGCTTTCTTTGAAAGACCCGTGTCTGCCAAGTCCAAAAGAAAGATGGCCCAAGGTTGGCTGGGTGCGGCTGGTTTCAGCTGACGGATAGAATTGACCTTTTGAGCTACTCGAGGATTCACTCCTAAATCTTCTGCACTATATGAATAAGTGGCTCTAGCCATGTTTTCGATGTCAACCGGCCATTCAAGCTCTTCGTGCAAGAATGATAAAACATCGTCCATTGATCTAATCCCAAGTAGAGCTTTTTCTGAAATAGCCATGTTAGTTAAGCTCCATCCAGCAGATTAATTTTGGTTCAGGTGCGTCTAGAGGCATCTGGAGGTTTCTTAGAGTCGTGTTATGGACATAATCTTGAACACTGGTCCACGCTTCTTGCCAAATCGGATTTGTTGGAGAACCCCATGTGATTTTTGGGGTAGAGATGACTCTTTTCTCATCTACTTGAGCCTTGATCGCTGGAGCCAGCGCCGCGCCTTGCTTTTCAATTACTTTCTTTTGAACTACGTCATAGAGCAGCCACTCAGTGGTTCCTGCCTCGTAAGTAAATTGATTTTCAGCTTTATCTAGTCCGGGAATACGCAAACAGAAGAAAACGCCTTTTTCTAGGTCGTCAATTTGCAATTTACCGCTGAAGGAGCCGTCTGGAAGATTGTCGATGATTTTGAACTCTTCGGGGTGGGTATCTCTTAGGTTTTGTAGCTCTAGTTTCAGTTTCTCATGATCCGAGAATCTGCCGTCATAAAGTCTTTCAAAGTCTTCCGGAACCCCAAACTCCTTCAGAGAGTTGTAGTGATCATCTGGGTGAAGAATAGGAGATTCAAGGCCCAGCGCGTAGGAAATATATGCGGTCTTTGTGCGAACCTTGTGCCATAGTGTGAGCAGCTTCTTTAGCTCCCTTGGTGGTAGGAAGTTCCAGAAGATCACATGTCCTCTGTCAGATGCTCTTTCGGGGTATGCCTTCTTGAGCTCTTTTTCAATCTCAGGATTTAACCGTCGGTCAACACGACCGATTCTCTGCATTAGACGGACAGGATTCCAGTGGATGTCATAGTTGATCAGTCTGGTAGCGTCTTGCAGGTTCAAGCCTTCTGACAATACGTCTGTAGCGACAAGGATATCTATTTCAGTTTTACCAGCGTCATCAAGTTTCTGCAGACTTGAGTCGTTGTAATAAGGGCTGAATCTCCTCAGCACTTCGGCTCTATCGGACTTAGATTTTGAATCTAGGACCTCCAACTTTGTAATCCCCGCTTCAGTCAGCCTTCTATAGATGTACCTTGCAGTATCAGAGAATTCGGTGAAAATCATTACTTTTTTACCGACAAGGTCAGCATCAGACTGTAGCAACTGAATTAGCCTTTGAATCTTGTCATCATCGTTCTCATTTGACTTCATCAGTATTCGGAGGAACTTTGTAAGTAGCTCAATGTCGGATTTTGATTCTTCGATAATCTGATCCACATTAAATTTGGACCTATCCAGCTCCTCCAGGCCTTCGACATCAAGGGAATCCAAAATATCCAAGTCTTCTTCGTCTTGGTCTTCCTCTGGTTCATCCTCTGCGATTTTCACGCGACTCCGCATATATTCATTCAGATCTCCGTTTGCGCTAGCCCAGGCGGACATCCAATCTTTATGTTCATCTTTTTGAACATTCAATTTCATGAACTCAAGGATTTTCAATAGCAGTCGTACGGAAGATTGTTCGAATGAATAAACAGAAGACTCAAATCGCTTCATAAAGTTAATTCGGATGAGTTCAACTATTTGTTTTCTTCGACCTATTTCCATGTTTTCAAGTTCGACCCCTGGCAGCAAGTAATCCACTTGGGAGTAGATCGGCAAGGTGAACAGTGGCTCCGGGACCTCTTCGCCATTCTTTCTTCTAGCTTTTCTCTCCATTGCTTCTTCGAAAATCGCAAACAGGTCACCATAAGTCTGTACAAGTGAGTAGTCTGCAACTCTAGGCACTTCTCTCTTAGGGAAAACCAAAGTGCCTTTACTGCCGTATTGCCGCTTTTGGCTCTTCTTGGCGTATATGCGGGATCTCTGAACTACCAAATTCTCAAATAATGGACTATCGAAAATATCATCAGTGGGTAGTTCCAAGGGCTCGCCAGCAAGAATGGCATCCATTCGGCGGTTGATTTGAGTCTCGATCTTGCTGATTTCACCACGAACGGAATTCACACCCAGAGTGTCCTTGAAGTATCCATCGTTATCGTTAGTAAAGATTCTTAGGAGATTTCTGAAGTCAGCCAAAGAGTTGTTTATAGGTGTAGCAGTTAGCATGTAGACCGGTTTGGACTTAGACATGTTCGCAAGTGAGAAAAGCTGCCACCAACGGTTCATAGTTTCAACATCAGTTCTGTCAGTCGGGTTCTTCCCCATGTTTCTGAAGTGATGGGCTTCGTCTATAACAATGGCATCTGCTCTTTCGACTAACCTGCGAATTCGAGCCGAATTGTTTTTTCTGAGATCAGTGTGAGAGAGCACGGTGAGGTTTGAGAAATCTTGGAAGTTGTCCTTGCCTGCGAGCAAAGGAAGCTTCTTAGCAAGTTCTTCAGTCCAAACACCTTCCTTTACCGATTTAGGTGCAAGTAGGATGACATTTTTGTTTTCGTGATCCACAAGACGTTCAATAAGCATCAAACCAATGAATGTTTTTCCAAGACCCACACCATCGCAAAGGAGTCCTCCATTGAACCGTTTGACGATGTTGACCATCTGCCAATAGCCCTCTTTTTGGTAGTCATCTAATAAGGGAAATATTTTTGATTTGGTCTCTTCCCACTCATTAGTGGTCTGCTGCTCGTTGGCAAAGAATTCAGTGAGCGCACGCCCGTAGATTTCAAACGGCGTTACTTCTCTTGTGTGACGTTGAAGAATCTTCAGAACATCCTCTTTTAGGTCTTCCGCTTCGTCCCAGAGATTTTTGTACCATCGCTCAAGTTGATCTATCCTGTCTTCTTCAGAAATCTGAACATTCAACTCTAGATTCCTATTAAGGCCAGCATGAGTGAAGTTGGACGATCCTACAAGCGCACGTTTCTGGGGTAAAGCTTCGTTTCCAACACTTAGATAGGCCTTAGCGTGAAATTTAGTTTTTGTATAAACCTTGGCTTCTATTTTGCCGTCAACAATGGATTGCTGAACATGGGAAGGATTTACCATAAGGGGATCTTCGGGATGCAATTTATTTAGGGTATTTTCGAGTTCACTCAACACCTTTGCCTTCACAGCTTTTAGGATTTGAGATCGAACCCCTGATGTAACTTCGGCACCCATAAGAAGCCTGATTTTTTCAAGAGTTTTCCAGCCCGGTTCGAGGCTGTTGAAAGCTTTTGTGTCGAAGTATCCTGTAGCTATGTTTAACTCGCTGGACACTTGGCACCACTCGGTTAAAAACGCCCCAACGGTAAGCGAGTCGGACTTGTTATCGACGATAAATTGGTCGAGATTTACTTGGTTTTCAGAATTAGTGCCCATACTGGAAAAGAATACTTCATACTAATGACAGATAGCCTGGACGAATTGTAACAATCTGCCCCTGAGCTTAACAGCGACTAAGTTGGTTTTCTTGGGCCTAGACTTTCTTGGAAAGACTAGTACATTTTCTATACTGAATTGATAGATAAGTTGTTCTCCTAAGGGAACAAATCAACTCTAAACTAGTCAAAAGTAGAAAGGTACGTTATGGAATCCTATGAGAATCTAGTCGCCTTATCAATGAGCACAGAGGGCTTGCTGGTCGCTGGCCCCGTGAAGTTCCCTTTCGTTTTACCTCACATGAAGCAGGGTAAGGAAATAAGCGCGACCAAGTGGATTGAAGTAGATCTGATTGGGATGAATGCAAATACGCTTGTGCTAGCATCTGTGAAGTCGTTCTTTGGCAGTGGAGGCACAACCGCTGCTGATTTTCTCGGTCAAAATGGTGAGAAGAAGGCGAAGCTTTACTCACGATTGCTAACCGAGAAACTCGGACCATGCTAGGTAAGGCGGCAGCAGAGCGTTTTCAGGACTCCGAATCGCAGGTTGAATTCAGATTCTATTCAGGTCTTTATAAAGGAAAGTCAGAGGAGACACTTCGCGCCTGGGCCGAAGACCCCAAAAATTATGCTTTCAAAAAACCTATTAAGTTCTATAACGTCAATCAGGTCATTGAACCCGTTTCTTTATTGGCGGAAAGCTCAAAGTACGTTGATGACCCGAGCCTAGTTGCGATCAAGGCATACAAGACTGCTATGAAGTTGGCCGAAAAGAGTGACACCAAATCAAAATCAGTGGAACTTGCAGCAGAGCTCTGGGGTGATGTTGCCCTGAAGTTCCCCGTCGGGACCAGAGTTAAGTCGATCAAAGATGAATTAGCTGGATTAGTTGTTGGCTATAGCAATCAAAAAACATCTTATCCATATGTAACCGTTCTTGACGAGAGAACTGGATTTGCAAGGCCAAGGGCAGCCTCAACTCTTAAAATAATTTAGTTAGGCTGGTGGTCCTGGATTGAAAGACTCAGATTTAAACAGAATTGCAGAGAAACTTTTCTCTTACAAAAACCAAGAAGGCGAAGACCTTTTCGAGTGGAGCTTTGAGAAGGACTCAGATCCTAACATCTGGCTTTACGAAGAATCTCAACCTGAAGACGAGGAAGAAGATCCGGACTGTTTCTCTTGGTACACCAATTGCACCCAGCTTCAATTTAGGATAAAAACTGCTGAATGCACAGTAGTGCACTTTTATGAAAAAGAGCGCGACAGCCTTGAAGCTGAAGATCGTGACGTCCCCCGGTTCTATACCGTAAGCGAACGACACTCCGTTGATATATCTGACGTTGTTTCCTGCCCACACATTTCGCTTGACATTGTCGACTCCACATTATTCAAAATTGCTGTTTTCTGCGGAAAGTGCCTAGGAGCGGGCGAATGGCTCGATGGAATTCTGGGTTGTGGAAGTAGTTGGAGCTCATGTGATGACGACTTAGATAGGGAAGAGGTTAGACAACTTTCGAAATTTGTCAAACAGGAGTTTAGCCGGTATTTAGATAAAGACTGCACCTGTGGGCGTTTAGTGTCAAAAATACTCCTTGATTTTTCCGATTCCTACTTATAGATTTTCAAAATTAGGCAGATCCTGCATCTCAAAGTCAATTGCCATCTTTTTGCTATTCTTTCAGTCTTTAACGATTACCTTCCAAGTCCCCTGAGGCAGAAATAGATTATGTGAAATCCAGTCATTTGGACTTCAGGAAGATCACCAGTTAGCCAGCCTTAAAAACAAATGGAATTTTTAGTTAGAGCAGATGCCAGGGCATTGTAATCGCCCGCACTTGCTGCAGCCTTTTGAGACGGTTGGTTTTTCTGTCAGGTTCTTTCCTGTAAAAATGTCCCAGACCTCGCCTAAGTGAAACATTCGCCCGTCGGGGTAAATACTTACTGCGCGGGTGCCTGAATGAATCGAAGAGCCAAATTGCTGTAAAGGCTGAAGAAGTAGATTGAGTTTTGTGATGTACCCTTCGCCTTTTGCAATTACCTGCAGGAATAACCCTTCGCGGCTTCCAGGATTTATGTCAAAAAGCGGTGTGTAAGCGTAAAGAAATATTTCTTCACCAGAGGCTAGGTGAAAATTAGGCCGGAATCTGCTGTTGGCAGGAAAATCCTCTTGGTAGAGGTTACTTGGAGCTAGCCCAGTGGCAACCAAGTTCTGGGGCTCACCAAAATAGGCTTCCACGAGTTTTCCTGGAAATTCATCCTCAATCCAGTTTCGAATTGCAGCGATGTTTGCCATTCCTCCTGCCAAAATTACCGAGTCTATTGTCTGCGTGGACTGAGCCCAGCTGGAACCGATTTCATCGATGTTGCTCCCCGTATACAGCGATTTCTGAATGGTTACATTAATTAATGATATTGTCGAATTTAGGAACTCATACACCATTTCTTGAAATAGCTCTGCTGAAATTTCGAGATCGAAGTCATTTTGGCCTACAAGATTAATTTCAGTGAAGCGCGACTTTAGGAATTCAAGAAATAGCGGGATAGAAGCATCCTGATTCTGGGCCAAATCAGATTTCTTAAGGTCTTCTGCGCGAAACCTGACCCAGTCAATTAAACCTTCCACATCTTCCGGGTTCAGTGAAAGACTTGCGGCTAATCTTTCAGCTGATGTACGAAGATCTTGTAGGGCTAAATATTGCTGGGGATGAAAAACTTGCAGCGCCGAGTCCATAAATTTCTGCGTAATTAGATCATCGAGCTTGTTTCCAGCTATCGGATCACTTCTTGCAGAAAGAATAGTCAGCTCTGATTCATTTTTCACAACCGTTAGGACGGCGATGTCTAGTGTGCCCCCACCCATGTCAAAAACTAGCGCACGATGACCCTCATTTTGCTGGGACAAAAAGTTGGCGAAATTCACACCTGCCGCGCTTGGCTCATCAACAATCTCAGAGTTAGAAACTTGAACCCCAATTTTATTAACGAGAATATTGAGTAACCTGGACCGCTGTTGCCAGTTCCAGCTCGCCGGGCAGCTAACTCTTAATTTGATCTGGGTGTCCCTGATTGCGTCATATTTGTACTTCAGCTTGACTTGATTTAGAACAAAGGTTAGAAATTTCGCAATAAGAGCATCCTCAGAATCGTTTGAGGACACTGTAGGCGAGTCTCCAATAAAATTCTTGCAATTCCTTATCAGGCGGCTACCAGGGTTTGACTGATATTCAATTAAGGCTTCCTGACCAAATAACCATTCCCCACTGTTTGTTTCAGCAATCAGGCTAGGTATCAGATCGGAGCCCTGAAAGCCAATAGACAGAAGACTTTTTCGTCCCAGAGTATCAAGCTCACTAACTCCCGTAGTCGAGGTTCCAAAATCAAGCCCCAGAATCAAATCCGTAACTCCTAACTAGATGGGCGTACCAACGCTTTCAGGATTGTTATTCTAGTGTCTCCATTTGCCAACAACAGCCCGGTTTCGACAATTGTTACAAGATCTCCCAAAGCCGGGTTGTGCCCAACGGCATCGTGTCTAACTGGGTCGTACTCGACTTCAGATCCGGAAAGCAGCAATTCAATACCTAATCGAGACAACGAATTCGACTCTTTTTCGAGTATTGATTGAAAAGAATTCTTTCCAAACTCTCTTTCAATTCTTCTTACTAAACGGCCTATAGCCTCACTAAACCTCTTGGCTATACCAGCCTCAAGCTCAGCTTTTGACCCACCAAGCGCTTCTTGAGAACGAAGGATTGCTGAATCCATGTGTTTTAGGGCTTCCTTGAGTTTTTCTATCTCAGATTGTAGTGTTGCGGTTTCTTCTTCAAACTCCAGAGTTATTTTTTGAAGGGACGCCTTTCCAGTTTTTTCCAATTCTTGGAGAGGCGCTTCAGCTAAAAGCATCTCAATCTCTTGTAACAAGTCCGATTTTGCCGAGACCAATTTCCAGATCTTCATAAGCCCCTGAGCATCTGGTATCCCGAAAAATACGTAGGAATCAAAAGTTAGCCCAAGGTCTTGCACCGAGCTAACGTTAGCCGTGAATTTTGAGAAAGTATTGCTTAACCAGCTGTCTTTCTTAGTGGATTCCAGAATTGCCTCACGGAGAACTGAACTTGATTTGCAGGTGTCTAAAAGCTCAGCTAATGTAAGTGCGCTCCACCACCCTGAATCCAAAGCAACATGGGGTTGAGTAGTTGAAAAAAAGTCAACAATTACTCGACCGAAACTCTCTGGCCTAGCCCCACTCGAGATTCCTAGGCTAAGAAGCACACTTGAAGTGTTTCGGGTAAGATTCTCTGGAAGCGTGGCCTTAAGTTTTTCTGCCACCGCCAGCTCAATCTGTGATTGAAGCTTAGCTAGGGATTCGAACTCACTTTCAGTCCGACCCTTGGCACCAACATTGGTTGAGCGCTTGAGATCGTCTAAGCAGTAGATTAAAAAATCTAGATCAATTACGTCGAAGGAAAGCTCGCATCTTGAATAGGTAATCAGACCGTCTAAAGCGAGGAGGAGCTGAAGTCTGTCATGTTGAGATTTAGCAGATTTAGTGAATTCGGCATACATCCTTTGAGCTAATTCTGTGGCGCTTTGAGCGACAGCTGCTTCAGGGAGCCTAGATCGGAAGCCTAGGTGTGAAGCCACGCCTTTGTTAAATCGTTTCTCAGCGTCTCTGATCACTTTTATCTGGACAGAATTCAACCCGCCAGTTTCTAACCTGGGGGAGACGTCTTCCATTAATTCTTTGTAGAACGGCGTCATCAAGTCTCGTGTATAGTCGTTTCCTCGATCTAGGCGAGCCAGTGTGCCTATAAATTCAGTAAGACTTCGAAGGAATAGCAGAGGTGACGTTTTTATGTAACTTTCTATCTCTTCTCCAATATTCTTGTCAATTAGCGCTAGGACATACTTAGTAAAATCATCATCGCGCTCTTGATCTGAAAGCCCAAGGTCTATCTCTGGCCTCTCAATTGTGTCTCTAGAGCTTGAGCTTTTAGTAACGCTCTGTGCTTCTAAGTAACGTTTCAACTGGGTCACTAATCCGCCGTAAGGTTGCCTGCTATCCAAGAAACACCTCCCGATTCAAAGAAACCAAATTTTATCAATGCCAAGGATACTTCAACAAAATAGACTCAAACGTCCGCGGCTATAATCCAAAGAGTTCAGGGATCGTGGAACCTGCCACATTTCCAAGTTTACGCATTTCCCAACTAGCAACATCCTGAATTACAAGCTCTCCAGTGGTATCCGTAACGCCTACTCTCAACACCGGCATGTTTCTTGCTTCACATAGGCCAACAAACTTTACGTCGTCTTCCCTGCCAACAGAGATGAGCATTCTGCCCTGAGATTCGCTGAATAGTGCGGCAGTGAAGTCGATTCGGTCGCGTTCTACTAGTTCATCTAGCCAAATTCTAGCGCCAACATTGAACCTCAGGCAGCTTTCAACGATTGCCTGTATTAGACCGCCATCCGATAAGTCATGGGCTGAGGCAATTAAGCCTTGAAGGCTTGCTCCTTGAACAAGCTCCGCGAGAGCTTTTTCATGAGCTAGATCAACTACAGGTGGTTTACCACCTAGGTGATCGTGGATGACTTCAGCCCAGGCTGAACCGTCTAGTTCGTCTCTAGTGGTTCCTAGAAGGTAGATGTTATTTCCCTCGTCTTGCCAGCCAGAAGGAATTCTTCTAGCAACGTTATCGATTACACCTAGAACTCCAACTACAGGAGTTGGGTAGATTGCTGTGTCTCCAGTTTGGTTATAGAAGGATACGTTACCGCCGGTAACAGGAATTCCTAGTTCTAAACAACCGTCGGCTAGTCCTGCAGTTGCTTCTTTGAACTGCCACATCACCTCAGGCTTTTCTGGTGAACCAAAATTCAGACAGTTGGTAACAGCAACTGGTTTAGCACCTGTTGCTGCAACGTTTCTATAGCTTTCAGCGAGAGCAAGTTTTGCACCGGTATATGGATCTAGTTGACAGTACTTACCGTTTGCATCTGTTGCAATAGCAACACCTAAACCGGTTTCTTCGGATACTCTAACCATTCCAGAATCATCTGGCATAGCCAGGGCAGTATTACCGCCAACATAGTGGTCATACTGATCTGTGATCCAGCTTTTATCTGCTTGGTTAGGTGATGAGATAACCTGAATAATTTGTGTTGCTAGTTCTGACGCAGTTTCTGCTCTTTTTAGATTTGCATTCTTTACTGAATTCTTATTTAGGTTATCTATCCAAGCAGGGTATGCAATCGGTCTTTCATAAACTGGGCCATCGTGAGCAACTGTTCTAGGTGGAACATCAACAATTCTTTGGTTGCCCCAGTCAATGTATAGTCTTGATTCGCGAATAACTTTTCCAAGAACACTGAATTCAACTTCGTGCTTGTCGACAATTTTTTTAAATGCTTTTAGATGCTTCTTCGGAACTATCGCCATCATTCGTTCTTGAGATTCACTCATCAGGATTTCTTCTGGAGTTAGCGATTCATCTCTAAGCAAGACGTTCTTTAACTGAACCCTCATTCCAGCTCGACCATTGGAGGCAAGTTCACTTGTTGCACATGACAATCCAGCACCACCTAGGTCCTGGATACCAGCAACAACACCAGCTGAATACAATTCAAGGCAGCATTCGATTAGAACCTTCTCAGCAAATGGATCTCCTACCTGAACCGCAGGTCTTCTCGAAGGCCCATCAGCATCAAAGGTTTCAGAAGCCAGAACAGAGACACCACCGATACCATCTGCACCAGTTCTTGCACCAAACAAAATCACCAGATCACCTGGTTTATCTGCTTTGGCTAGCTTCAGATCTTCATGTCTAAGCGCTCCAACCGATAGCGCATTAACCAGCGGATTACCCTGATAAACCTTGTCAAAGACTGTCTCACCACCAATATTTGGAAGCCCTAGGCAGTTTCCGTAAAAGCTGATTCCTGAAACCACTCCGTGGACCACTCTTGCGGTGTCTGGGTGGGCTGGGGCACCAAAACGAAGCTGATCCATCACAGCTATGGGCCTAGCACCCATAGTCAGAATGTCACGAACAATTCCACCAACACCGGTAGCGGCTCCTTGGAAAGGTTCAATATAACTCGGGTGATTATGTGATTCGACTTTGAAGGTAACCGCCCAGCCTTCACCGATATCAACAACACCGGCGTTTTCCCCCATGCCGACCATGAGATTCTTTTTCATCTCAGGGGTAACCTTTTCACCAAACTGGCGAAGATAAATCTTTGATGATTTATACGAACAGTGCTCTGACCACATCACTGAATACATCGCTAATTCAGCACTAGTTGGTCGACGCTTTAGGATTACCCTAATCCGCTCATACTCTTCTTCTTTTAAGCCCAGTTCTCTCCAAGGCTGTTCTTTGGTCTTAGTTTTTCTAGCAAACTTTACGGTATCCACCGATGGTGTCTTCACTATGCATTCACCACCTGGTTGATTACAGATTTGAAGAACTGCAATCCGTCAACACCAGATCGCATTGCTACGTTGGTATCTGGCCCAAAACCTGGTTCAACAGCATGTTCTGGGTGAGGCATCAAACCAACAACATTGCCTCTTTCATTTCTAAGACCTGCAATATTGTTGATCGAACCATTTGGATTTACTTCTGAATATCTAAAGACAATCAGGTCTTCACCTTCTAGTCTTTTGAGAGTTTCTTCATCGGCGATATATCCACCCTCACCGTTTTTGAGCGGAATAGTGATTTCTTGACCGACAGTAAAGAGATTTGTCCATGCTGTTTGATTATTTTCTACGATTAGTTTTTGATCGCGACAAACAAAGTGCTGGTGTTCGTTTCTGATTAACCCACCCGGCAGCAAATGTGATTCAACTAAAACCTGAAAACCATTACAGATACCAAGCACCGGTAGGCCACCGTTAGCAGCATCAATAACTTTTTGCATTATTGGTGCCTGAGCAGCAATAGCACCACAGCGAAGGTAATCACCAAAGCTAAAACCTCCAGGGAGAACTACCGCATCCACTTTCTTGATATCTTTATCTGCATGCCAAAGTGAAA
>Ga0315903_10002597_pt1 | contig 26219 bp, 26 predicted proteins | sample LakEriMetagenome_7_FD_203524 | JGI IMG/M metagenome (GOLD analysis project Ga0315903, IMG submission 203524) | Freshwater fungal communities from buoy surface, Lake Erie, Ohio, United States - Buoy 2 MA119 | ecosystem: Environmental > Aquatic > Freshwater > Lake | place: USA: Lake Erie, Ohio... | reverse complement strand
CGAAGAAGCCTGCCAAGAAGCCCGCCAAGAAGCCTGCCAAGAAGCCTGCCAAGAAGCCCACCCGGCGCGCCAAGGGCGGTCGCGGACGCTGAACATGACGGCATCGCCGCGGGTCACGCTGGCGGTCGCCGTGGCCGACAACGGCGTGATCGGCCGCGAGGGCGCGCTGCCTTGGAGGCTGCCGGAGGACCTGCGGCGCTTCAAGGCGGCGACGCTCGGCAAGCCTGTGCTCATGGGTCGCAAGACCTTCGAGTCCATCGGCCGGGCGCTGCCCGGGCGGCTCAACATCGTGCTCACGCGGCAGCCGGACTGGCGCCCCGTCGACCCTGATGTCCGCGTGGTCGCAGACCTCGCGGCGGCGTTCGTCGCGGCGGGCGAGGCGCCCGAGGTCACGGTCATCGGCGGGGCGGAGATCTATGCGCTCGCGCTGCCGCTCGCCACGCGCGTGCTGCTCACCCTCGTGCATGCGTCGCCCGAGGGCGATGCCCGCCTGCCGCCCTTCGATCCCGTGCACTGGCGCGAGACCTCGCGCGAGGCCTGGCCCGCGGACGATCGGCATGCGCATGCCATGAGTTTCGTGGTGCTGGAGCGTCGCGAGGACATTCACGGGACTGCAACCCGGGCGTAACCGGCAGGCAACATCGCGCCGCGAACATGCGGACCTCGGCCATTCCTGTCCCTCCCGAGGTCCCCCATGTCCCGCAAGCCGGGTGCGCGCCATGCGCACCGTATCGCTGTCCTCGCCGCCACCACCTCGCTCGTGCCGCTCGCCGCGCAGGCGCAGGAGGCGGGCGCTCCTGCCGGCGCCGAGGCCCTCGAGGAGGTGGTCATCACCGCCATCATCGACGCCGCGAAGCGCGCGGCGGACCAGCAGAAGAGCGCGAGTGGCATCACCAACGTGGTGTCGTCCGACGCCATCGGCCGCTTCCCGGACCCCAACATCGCCGAGGCGCTGCAGCGCGTCGTGGGTGTCGCCATCGCCCGCGACCAGGGCGAGGGCCGGTACATCAACGTCCGCGGTGGTCCGTCGGAGTTCTCGGCGGTCACCATCGATGGCGTCAGCATCGCCGCGCCGGATCCGACCACCCGCGCCATCGACCTCGACACCGTGCCGTCGGACATCGTCGGGGCGCTCGAGATCACCAAGACCCTGCGGCCCGACCAGGACGCCGACTCGATCACCGGCGCCGTCAACATCAAGACGCAGTCGCCGTTCGACTACAAGGGTTTCCGCGCACGTGCCTCGCTCGGCGGGTCTTATAACGAGTTCGGCGGCACCCACGACAAGCGCGGCTCGTTCTCGGTGAGCGACATCTGGGAAGGCGATTCACGCATCGGTGTCCTGCTCTCCGGCAGCTACTCCGAGACCGACCGGCAGGTCGACAACATCGAGACCGCCTGGGCGCGGCTGAACCGTCCCGAGGGCGGGCAAGCGTTCGGCGTCGTGGAGACGCTGTTCAAGGACTACGACACGCAGCGTGAACGGCTCGCCTTCACCGGTGCCGCCGAGCTGAGGACCGATGACGGCGCCAAGCTGTTCGCCCGGGGTACCTACTCTCGCTTCACGGACGACGAGTACCGCAACCAGTTGCTGGTCCTGTGGTCCGAGGGCGTATTGTTGCCGGGTGCGACCGACCAGAAAGCGTCATTCCGCAACATCCGCGTCGCCAAGCAGATCCGCCACCGTATCGTGCGCAACGAGATCGCCACCGGCGAGATCGGTGGCTCGCAGGACTTCGGGGCCTGGACGCTCGACGGTTCGGTATCGATCGCCAGCACCGAACAGACCTATCCGCGCCGCGACGAGCTCCTCTGGCGCACCGGAGCGCTCGGCACCGAAGCGGCGCCCATGAGCTATGACTACTCGGTGTCCGCCCGAGAGCCGGCCATCTCGTTGTTCACCACCAACCAGCATCTCAATCCTGCGAGCTTCTCCTTCCGCGAGAACGCGTACCGCACCTCGGAGACCTCCGAGGACACCGTGGCGGCCGTCGTCAATGCGGGCTTGCCGGTGCAGTGGGGCAGCGCCGAGGGCGACCTGAAGTTCGGCGCCAAGTACAAGATCGGCGAACGCAAGGCGGACGAGAACCGTTTCCGCGATCGCGCCTCCTCGGCATCGCTCAGCCGTACGCTCGCCAGCTTCCTTTCCGATATCCGGAGCCGGAACTATGGCTACGACCTCGGGTTCAAGGTCGACACTTCGCTCGCGAACGCCTACTACGATGCCACCAAGGCAAGTTCGCCCATCCGCGCGGAGCAGTCGGCGACGGCCGATTACACGGCCGACGAGACCGTGTTGGCGGGCTACGCCCTGGCCGACCTCGATTTCGGTCGTTTGAGCATGGTGGCCGGCTTGCGTGTCGAACGTACCGAGACCGAAGGGTCTGCGCCGGTGTTCAATACGGCGACGGGCGCCCTCAGCACCCGTACCGACAAACGCGGCTACACCAATCTGTTCCCGGGCGTGACGCTCCGTTACGAGGTCACCGACGCGCTGATCGCCCGCGCTGCCGTCACCCGCGGCATGATGCGCCCCGACTTCACCGACATCGTGCCGCGCGCCGTCGAATCGCAGGAGGGCACGCTGCTCGTCGTCCAGCAGGGCAACCCGGAGCTGAAGCCGACGCTGTCCGACAACTTCGATGCCTCGCTGGAGTACTACTTCGAGCCGATCGGCATCCTGTCGGCAGGTGCCTTCTACAAGGACTTGAAGGATTACAACTACACGCTGCGCAGCTCGGGGACCTACCTCGGCGCACCGGCGGCGATCATCACGCCGGAGAATGCGGACGGTGAACTGCTCGGCGTCGAGCTCGCCTGGCAGCAGCAGTTCACGCAGCTTCCGGGGTGGTTGTCCGGCTTCGGCGTGTTCGCGAACTTCACCTATGTCGATGCCTCCATCGACCTCGGGCGTACCTACGCCGGCCGCTCGTCCTTCCCGCTGCCGGGGCAGTCGGAGACGGTGTCGAACGTCGCGCTGTTCTACGAGAAGGGCCCGGTCAGCCTGCGCCTGAGCTATACCGACCGCAGCGACTACCTCGACGAGATCAACGCCGAGGATGGCGCGCTCGATCTCTATTGGGCGGGGCGCGACCAGGTGGACTTCACCGGCAGTTACCAGTTCACGAAGATGTTCGAGGGGTTCGTCGAGGCCAAGAACCTCACCAACTCCAAGGGCATCCGCTACTTCGGCCGACCGAGCCGCATCTACGAGTACGAGCAGTTCGGGTACAGCGTGTTCGTCGGCGCGCGACTGAAGCTGTAGGCTTTGGACATGCGACCGGGTCTCCTCGCCCTCCTGTTGTCCGCGTCCGGCGCGCTGTCGGTCTCGGCGGCGGCGTCCACCGCGCCGGAGCGCGCAGCCGTCGTGCAACCGCGGGTGGTGAGCGCGCCGGTCCGTCACGATACCGACGACCCGGCGATCTGGGTCGATCCGGCCGATCCGGCGCGAACGCTGATCGTCGGCACCGACAAGGACATCGACGGTGCACTCTACGTGTTCGGGCTCGATGGCAGGGTGCGCGAGGACCTCGTGGTCCGCGGTCTGCTGCGGCCCAACAATGTCGACATCGCCCGCGGGGTGATGCTGGGCGGCAAGCCCGTGGATGTCGCGATCGTCGCCGAGCGCTTCGCGCACCGGATCCGCGTCTATGCACTGCCTGACATGCGGCCCGTCGACGGCGGTGGCATCCCCATGTTCGAGGGCGAGCGGGCCCGCGATGTGATGGGCGTGGCCGCTTGGGTGCGCCCGGGGGACGGCGCGTTGCTCGTCACCGTCAGCCGGTCCGATCGATACGCCCCGAAGCAGGGCTACCTGCACCAATACCGTCTCGTCGATGACGGCGCCGGACGCCTGCGGGGCCTGCGCGTGCGCGCCTTCGGCGAGTGGAGCGGACGGAAGGAGATCGAGGCGCTGTCCGTGGATGCCGTGGGTGGCCACCTGTTCGCGAGCGATGAGACCTTCGGGCTGCGCAAGTACGCCGTCGATCCGGCGGTCGAGGATGCGGACGATGAACTGGCCACGTTCGGCACCACCGGCTTCGCGCGCGACCACGAGGGCAGCGCGGTGATGCGCGATGCCGCAGGTCGGGCCTGGCTTTGGGTGTCCGACCAGCAGGCCGGGACGCTGCGCGTGTTCGATCTTGCGGGCAGCCCGGGCAAGCCCGATGAGCCGCGCTTCATCGGGCATGTGCCGTTCGCGGCGCGCGAGACCGACGGCATCGACCTCGTCGTCGGCGACCTGCCGGGGTTCCCTGGCGGTCTGCTGGTGGCGATGTCCGACGACCGGACCTTCCATTTCTATGCGATCGAGGACCTTTTGAAGGCGTGGGTGCCTGCACCGGCGCCCGTACGGCGCTGAGCACCCCTGCCGAAAGTCATTTGACTGTCCGTTATGCCGGCACGGGGTCGTATCCCCCGATGCCATGCGGAAAAAAGCCTGCCCAGCGCGTCGCGCGCATCATCGGTCCCCTGCGTTCGCGGGTCCCGCCATCACCGGATCGCGCACCGCGTGCACGGTCGCACCGCACCCGGTGCGACGCGCCTGTCGCACCGACCGCGGTCGGTGGGCCGCGTTCGGTGCGCGGGGCTGGTGGTTCGCGCCGCGCTGCGCTTCGCTGACGAAGCCGCGTCCGGTCAGTGCAGCTTCACGCGCGGCTCGGTCTGCCGCGCGATGAGGCGGGCGAGGGTGGTGAGCGAGGTCTTCCACCATCCATGCAGCGCGATCTCGTGCATCTTGTAGAGCGACTGGTACATCCAGCGGGCGAACAGCCCTTCCAGCCAGAGATTGCCGCCGACGAAGTTGCCCATCAGGTTGCCGACCGTCGAGTATTCGCCGAGCGAGACCAGCGATCCGAAGTCGCGGTAGCGCCAGGCTGAAACGGTCTTGCCCGCGAGCCGCCGCCGCAACGCCTTGACGAGGTACATCGCCTGCTGGTGGGCAGCCTGCGCGCGCGGCGGCACGAGACGCCCCGGATGCCCGGCCCATTCGACGGCCGCGCAGTCCCCCAACGCGTAGATGTCCGGATCGTCCACGGAGCGCAACCGCGCATCCACCTTCACCTGGTGCATCGCGTTGGTGGCGATGCCCATGCCGGAGAGGAACGACGCGGCCTTGACGCCTGCCGCCCACACCACCATCGAGGCATCGATCACCCGGCCGTCGGCGAGGCGCACCGCCTGCGGCAGCACCTCGGCGACGCGGGCGTCGCAATGCACCTCGACGTTCAGGCTGTCGAGCATGCGGCGCGCGGCGGCCGAGATGCGTTCGGGCAAGGCCGGCAGGATGCGCGGCGAAGCCTCGATGAGGTGCAGGCGGATGTGCTTGTCGGGGTCGATGTTGTCGAGGCTGAACGACACCAGCTCGCGGGTGGCGTTGTGCAGTTCGGCGGCGAGCTCCACGCCGGTCGCGCCCGCGCCGACGATGGCGACGTCGAGCTGGCCGGGCTTCAGCGGTTCGACCTGGGAATGCGCGCGCAGAAAGGCGTTGACGAGCCGCCGGTGGAAGCGGTCTGCCTGCGCCGTGCTGTCGAGCGCGATGGCGTGCTCCATGACGCCCGGCGTGCCGAAATCATTGACGCGGCTGCCGACGGCGAGCACCAGCAGGTCGTAGCCCACGCGGCGCGCGGGCACGATCTCGACGCCGTCGTCGTCGAGCACCGGCCCGACCAGCACCTCGCGGGCCGCGCGGTCGAGGCCGGTCATCTCGCCGAAGCGGTACTTGAAGCCGTGCCAATGGGACTGCGCGAGGTAGTCGAGCTCGTGGACGTCGAGATCCACAGACCCGGCCGCGAGCTCATGCAGGTGGGGCTTCCAGAAGTGCGTGCGGCCCCGCTCGATGAGGATCACCTCGGCGCGGCCGCGACGGCCGAGGGTGTCGCCGAGCCGGGTGGCGAGTTCGAGGCCGCCGGCGCCGCCGCCGACGATGACGATGCGGGTGGGGGCTTTGTAGGAAGGGGTCGTGGCCATGTTCCGGGCCGCCTGGGTCACGCGCGCATCCTGCGCTCCGCGTTATCCTACGCCACCAAGATGACTTCCGACACCCTCCGCAGCCGAGCCTGCAGCCTCGCCTCATGAACACCGACACCGCCCGCCTGCGTCGTCTGCGACGCGTCATCGACGCGCAGCGCACCTCCGATGGCGCCGGCGTCACGTTGTGGCGCAGCCTCGGCCAAGGCCCGTTCGCGCGCCTCGATCCCTTCCTGATGCTCGACGAGTTCGGCAGCGACCGGCCGGGCGATTACATCAAGGGATTCCCCCCGCATCCGCATCGCGGCTTCCAGACCGTGACCTACATGCTCGCCGGCCACATGCTGCACGAGGACCATCTCGGCAATCGCGGGCACTTGCGCGCGGGCGACGTGCAGTGGATGACGGCAGGTCGCGGCATCATCCACTCCGAGATGCCGCAGCAGGAGAGCGGGCTGATGCGCGGCTTCCAGTTGTGGATCAACCTGCCGGCAGCCGAGAAGATGCGCCCGGCGGAATACCGCGACATCCCCGCCGCCGCCATCCCCGAGCTCGCCGATGCCGCGGGCGTGCGGGCGAAGGTCGTCGCCGGGGAACTCGCGCTCGGCGGTGGGCGTGCGAGCGGTCCGGTGACGGGCATGAGCACCCAACCGCTATTCATCGACCTCGAACTGCCGGCGGGTGCGGCGTTCTCCCTGGGACTGCCGGCGTCGCACCACGCGTATTGCTATGTCTACGAGGGAGCCTTGGTCGTACCGGACGCCGACGGCGGCGAGGTCACGTTGCGCGCCCGACAGGGCGGGGTGCTGGACGATGGCGACCGGTTGGCGCTGCGGGCCTCCGACGCCGGTGCCCGTGCGTTGCTGCTCGCGGCGCGGCCGATCGGCGAACCGGTGGTGCAGTACGGGCCGTTCGTCATGAACACCCGCGAGGAGATCGACCAGGCGATCCGCGATTTCCAGTCGGGACGGCTCGCCGCGCCCGCCAGTCCCGCGCCGATCAGGTAAGGAACAGCGCGCCGAGCCCGAGCAGCGTCGCGAAACCGATGCAGTCGGTGAAGGTGGTGATGATCACCCCGGCCGACAGCGCGGGGTCGATCTCGAAGCGGCGCAAGGCGAGCGGCACCAGCACGCCCACCGCGGCGGCGGCCAGCAGGTTGATGAGCATGGCGGCGGCGATGATGGCGGCGATCTGCCAGGTGCCGAACCAGAACACGGTGACGAGCCCGACCACCAGCGCCCACAACAGGCCGTTCAGGCTGCCGACCGCGATCTCCTTGAAGAGCAGCCAGCGGGCGTTCGACCACTGGACCTGGCCGAGCGCGAGGCCGCGGATGATCAGCGTCACGGTCTGCGTGCCGGCGATGCCGCCCATCGAGGCGACGATCGGCATCAGCGCCGCGAGCGCCGCCACCTTCTCGATGGTGCCTTCGAAGGTCTTGACCACGGCGGCCGCAAGGAAGGCGGTGATGAGGTTGATGCCGAGCCACAGCAGGCGCCGCCGCGTCGAGGGCAGGATGCCCGCGAACAGGTCCTCCTCGTCCTGCAGGCCGGCCATCGACAGCACCGAGTGTTCGGCTTCCTCGCGGATGACGTCGACCACGTCATCGACCGTGATGCGCCCGAGCAGGCGTCCTTCGGGATCGACGACCGCGGCCGACACGAGGTCGCGGTCCTGGAAGAGCTGCGCCACATCGTGTGATGCGGTCGAAGGGTCGATGCGCGCAGCCTCGGCATCGAGGCTCTCGCCGACCGTGGCGTCCGGATCGCCCGTGATCAGCCGCGTGAGGGCGATGGTGCCGAGATAACGGTCGTCGCGGTCGACCACGAACAGGCTGTCGGTGCGCGGCGGCAGGTCGCCGCGCATGCGCAGATAGCGCAGCACCACCTCGAGCGACACGTCGGCGCGCACGCTGACCGTGTCGGTGTTCATGAGGCCGCCGGCGCTGTCCTCCGGCCACGAGAGCACGGTGCGCAGCCGTTCGCGGTCGCGCTGGTCCATGGAGCGCAGCACCTGTCGCGTGACGGCCTCGGGCAGGTCGCCGACGATGTCTGCGAGGTCGTCGACCTCGAGGCCCTCGGTCGCGGCCACGAGTTCGCCGGGCTCCATCGAATCGATCAGTTCCTGGCGGACGTTCTCGTTGAGCTCGACGAGCACGTCGCCCTCGAGCTCACGGTCGACCATCTCCCAGACGAGCTCGCGCTGGCGCGGCGGTACCGACTCGAGCAGCAGCGCGATCTCCGCCGGATGCAGCGCCGCGACCATACGTTCGGCCGGCCGCAAGGTGCCGGCGTCGAGGGCCTGGCGCAGCGCGCCGAGCCTCACCTGCTTGCCCCCCGTCTCGGTCATGTGCGGCCTGGCAGGTCCAGGGAGTGGTGGCGACGGCCGAGCCCCGGCACCTGCGGCGCGAGCCGTTGCGCGAGCCGCTCGACGAGGTACACCGAGCGGTGCTGGCCACCGGTGCAGCCGATGCCGATCGTGAGGTAGCGGCGCCGGGCGGTCCGATGCTCGACGATGCGTGCGGCGATGAACTGTTCGTATTCGCCGAGCAGCCGCTGCACCTCCGGCCGGTCGTCGAGCCAGCGCACCACGGCGGGATCACGGCCGGTGAGCGGGCGCAGGGCCGTGTCCCAGTACGGGTTCGGCAAGGTGCGGGCATCGAACACGAAGTCGCAGTCGCCGGGCACCCCGTGCTTGAAGCCGAACGACACCAGCGTCACCGACAGCTGCTCCGCGCGCCGCGTGTCGATGCGCTGCACCACGAGCTCGCGCAACTGGTGCACGCCGAGGTGCGTGGTGTCGATGACGAGGTCGGCCGCCTGGATGACCGGGTCGAGCAGCTCCCGCTCGCGCGCCACCGCTTCCTGCAGCGAGCCGCCGCTGCGCTCGAGCGGATGGCGGCGCTTGGTCTCGCCGAAGCGGCGCAGCAGTTCGGCGTCCGACGACTGGACGACGACCAGTTCGCAGCGCAGGCCGCTGCGCCGCAGCGCCTCGAGCGTGCGCGGCACGTCGGCGAGGGCGAGCGCGCTGTCCCGCGCGTCGATGCCGATGGCGGTGTTCTCGAACACGCCCGGTTCGCCGCTGCGCAGCGAATGGGACACGAAGTACTCGAGCATGCTGGCCGGCAGGTTGTCGACGCAGAAGTAGCCGACATCCTCGAGCGCGTGCAGCACGACGCTCTTGCCGGCCCCGGAGAGGCCGCTCACGAGGATGATGCGCATGCCCGGCACGGTGCGGGGTCAGTGCCGCGCGGCGCGGCCTTCCTCGGCGTGATGGTCGGTGGCCTTTTCCTTGCGCTTCTTGACGAGGCGGTCGAGCTTGTCCGCCAGCGCGTCGATGGCGGCGTACATGTCCTCGTCGGTCGCCTCGGCATGGATGTCGCCGCCGCGGATGCGCAGCGTGGCCTCGGCCTTGTGACGGAGCTTCTCCACCGAGAGCACGTAGTGCGCGTCGATCAGCTGGTCGAAATGCCGCACGATGCGGTCCATCTTCTTGAGCACGTAGGCGCGCATCGACTCGGTGACTTCGAGGTGGCGTCCGGTGACGTCGATCTGCATGGCGTGGTCCTCCAGTGGCTCCAGGATGAGGTTAACGCGAACCGTCCCGCTTGCGCTCGCCCGATGGGGCGATGCCGAGCGCCTCGCGGTACTTGGCCACCGTGCGGCGGGCGACCGGGATGCCCTGGGCGGAGAGCATCTCGGCGATCCGGCCATCGGACAGCGGCTCGCCGGGAGGCTCGTCGCGGACCAGGCGCCGGATCTTCGCCCGGATCGCGGTCGACGAGGTGCCGGCACCGTCGTCGCCCTCGACCTGGCTCGAGAAGAAGTATCGCAGTTCGAACACCCCGCGGGGCGTGTGTAGGTACTTTCCCGAGGTCACCCGGGAGACCGTCGATTCGTGCATGCCGATCGCCGCCGCGATGTCCTTGAGGATCATCGGCTTCATGTGCTCCTCGCCCTGTGCGAGGAAATCGCTCTGGCGCTCGACGATGGCGCGCGCGACCTTGAGCAGCGTGTCGTGGCGGATCTCGAGGCTCTTGAGCAGCCAACGCGCCTCCTGCAGCTGCGTGCGCAGCGTCGCGTGTCCGCTGTCGCCGCGGCCGAGCAGCCCGGCGTAGTCCTGGTTGACGCGCAGGCGGGGCAGGGCGCGCCCGTTGAGCTCCACCGACCAGCCGCGCGCGGTGCGGCGCACCATCGCGTCCGGGATGACGTACTCCGGCCGCAGGGCGCTGACCAGGCTGCCGGGTTTCGGATGGCAGGCGCGCACCAGCGCGACGGCGGCGACGAGCGTCTCCTCGTCCTGGTCGAGCGTGACCGCTTCCGCATCGGCGGCGAGGGCGCGACGCAGCGGCGCGAGGTCGCGCTGCGCCAAGAGCGGCAGGTGATGGCTGACGATGTGGCGCGCGAGCGTGAGCCCCGGCGTGCCGCGGTCGAGGGTCGCGAGCTGCAACTGCAGGCACTCCACGAGGTCGCGGGCGCCGACGCCCTGCGGTTCGAGCGTCTGGACGAGCAAGAGCACCCGCTCGATCTCGTCCTCGTCGTGGGTCGTGATGCCGTCGCGGGCGAGGTTCCGGGCGACCTCCGCGAGGGTCTCGGTGAGATAGCCGTCGTCATCGATCGCGTCGACCACGGCCACGGCGACGGCGAGGTCGCCGTCGGAGAGACCGAGCAGCTCCAGTTGGCCGAGCAGGTGCTCGCGCAGCGACTCGCCGCGCTCGTCCGCGAGGTCGCGGGTGCGTTCCTCGTCGTCCTCGGCACGGGCCGAGTCGCTGCCGGTGCCGGCGCGGTCCGCCCAAGGCTGGTCGACGACCTCCACCTCGACGGGTTCCGTCGAGCCCGGCTCCTCGGTGTCCGGCGCCGCCGCCGTGAAGTGCGCGCCGAGCTCGAAGTCCGCAGCCTCCTCGGGCTCCGGGTCTTCCTGTTCGAGCATGACGTTGGATTCGAGCACCTCGGCGAGGTGCGCCTGCAGGTCGAGCGTCGGCATCTGCAGGAGGCGGATCGCCTGCTGCAACTGCGGCGTCATCGTCAGCGACTGGCCGAGCTTGAGTTGCAGCGACTGCTTGAGCATCAGGCGGACTCGCGGGAGCGTCCCGGGGACGTCACCTACAGGCGGAAGGACTCGCCCAAGTACACCTCACGCACGCGGGGATTGGCAAGGATTTCCTCGGCCACGCCTTCCGCCATGACGGTGCCGTCGCCGATGATGTAGGAGCGCTGGCAGACCCCCAGCGTCTCGCGCACGTTGTGGTCGGTGATGAGCACGCCGATGCCGCGCGCGGCGAGCTCGCGCACGATGCGCTGGATGTCGAGCACCGAGATCGGGTCGACGCCGGCGAACGGTTCGTCGAGCAGCAGGAAACGAGGGTCGGCGGCGAGCGCGCGGGCGATCTCGACGCGCCGGCGTTCGCCGCCCGACAGCGCCATGCCCGGCGAAGCGCGCACGTGGTCGATGCGCAGGTCGGCGAGGATCTCCTCGCAACGCGCGCGCCGCGCGTCCCGGTCGAGGTCGTCGCGGGTCTCGAGGATCGCGAGGATGTTGTCCTCGACGCTCAGCTTGCGGAACACCGAGGCTTCCTGCGGCAGGTAGCCGATCCCGGCGCGCGCGCGGCGATGGATGGGCAGGTGCGTCAGGTCGAGGTCGTCGATGAGGATGCGACCGGCATCCGCCGGGATCAGGCCGACGATCATGTAGAAGGCCGTGGTCTTGCCGGCGCCGTTGGGGCCGAGCAGCCCGACGACCTCGCCGGCACCGACCTCGAGCGACAGGTCGCGCACCACGCTGCGCTTGCCGTAGGCCTTGGCGAGGTGGCTCGCCTTGAGGCGCCGTCCGCCGCCCGTGGCCGCGTCACTGCCGGTCATGGATTTCCCTGCGGGGCAGGGGGCTTGCCCTGCGGCTCGGTCGGGGTCTTCGTGTCCGTGCCGGATTGCGGGCGGATCACGATGCGCACCCGCTCGTCGCTGCCGGTGGTCTTGCCGGCTTGCACGCGTTGCGCCGCGATGTCGTAGACCAGTTGCTGGCCGCGGATCTCGCTGCGGCCGTCGCTCAGCCATGCGCCCTCGCGCAAGGTGACGGTGCCGCTGCGGGTCTCGTAGAGCAGCGAGCCGGCGCGTCCCTGGGCCTTGCCGCCGGTCTTCAGGCGCTGCTCGAACTCGGCGGGCTTGCCGCGCACCGTGGCGCGCGCGAGCTGGTTGGCGACGAAATTCACCACGGCCTCGTCCGAGCGCAGCGTGCCGCCCTCGACGTCGATGCGCACCTTGCCGCTGAAGGTCCAGGTCGCGTCCTTGAAGTCGAGACCGGTGGCGCGGGCCCGTTCGGCCTGCACCCGCAGCGGGCCCTGGGTGATGACGACATCGCGGAACAGCAGCGTGTTGCTGCGGTAGTCGACATCGGACGAGGCCGCGTCGAGCACGATCTCGGCGTTGCGTCCCTGCGCGGGCTTGGCTGTCTGCGCGGGCTGGGCGGCCTGCGCGGCGAGCAGCGACGGTGCGGCCGCGAGGAGCGCCACGACGGCGAGCCTGCGGAGCCGCTCGGGGACGGCGCGGGTGTCAGGGTGAGTAGCGGCCATGGACCTTGGAGGACAGTTGCGCCTCGCGGCGGTTCAAGTCTGCCACGAGGCCGACGGCCTCGAGCGTGCGGCCGGCCATCTCGAGACGCACGGCATCGGGCACCGTCACCCGGCCGGCCCCGAGGTCGTAATCGAGGCGCTCGGTGCGGATGCGCAGCGTGCCTTGCCCGGGTGCGGCCTCGCCCTCGAGCGTCACGGCGCCTTGGAGCGATACCGAGCGCGCGTCCTTGGGCAACCGCCCTTGGTCCGCCCGCACCCGCCACGGCGTGTCACCGGGCGGCGCGACGGTCATGTCGACCGCGTCGAGCGAGACGCTGCCGTCCGCCGGATCCTGGCGGATCGTCGCGGCGCGCAAGGTGTAGCGCGGCTTGCCGTCCGCGCCGGTCTCGATGATCTCGGCGCCGCGCGCCGAATATCCCGGGTCCTCGTTGGAGGCGAGCGTGCCGGGCCCGCCGTCGTCCGCGCCCGCGCAGGCCCCGAGCAGCGGAGCCGCGAGCAGCAGCAGCACGGACGCGGCCGATGCGCGCATGTCAGACCACGCCGGCGCGCAGCAGGTCGTGCACGTTGAGCGCGCCCACCAGCCGGCCGTCGGCATCGACCACGGGCAGCGAGGTGATGCGGTGCGTCTCCATGCGGTGCACGGCCTCCGCCGCGAGTTCGCGCGGGCCGATGCTGCGGCAGGGATGCGTCATGACATCGCGCATCAGCGCCGCATGCACGTCGATGCGGCGATCGAGCGAGCGGCGCAGGTCGCCGTCGGTGTACACGCCGATCGCGCGGCCGGCGTCATCGACCACCACCGTCATGCCGAGGCCCTTGCGCGACATCTCGACGAGCCCCTGCGCGACGGGCGTCTCGGCGCTGACCCGCGGCGTGTCATCGCCGCGGCGCATGACATCCTCGACGCGCAGCAGCAACCGCCGCCCGAGCGCGCCGCCCGGGTGCGAGCGGGCGAAGTCCTCCGCGGTGAAGCCGCGGGCCTCGAGCAGCGCGACGGCGAAGGCGTCGCCCATGGCGAGCGCGGCGGTGGTGCTCGCCGTCGGCGCGAGGTTGAGCGGACAGGCCTCGGCAGGCACGCTCACATCGAGGTGCACCTGCGCGGCGCGCGCCAGGGTGGACTGCGGGTTGCCGGTCATCGCGATCAAGGGCACGCCGAGCCGGGCGACCGGCGGCAGCAGCGTGAGGATCTCGGGGGTCTCCCCGGAGTTGGAGAGCGCGAGCAGCAGGTCCTCGCGGGTGATCATGCCGATGTCGCCGTGGCTCGCTTCCGCGGGGTGCAGGAAGAAGGCCGGCGTGCCGGTGCTCGCCAGGGTGGCGGCGATCTTGCCGCCGATGTGGCCGGATTTGCCCATGCCGGTGACGACGATGCGCCCCCGGCAGGCGAGCGCGAGGCGGCAGGCGGCAGCGAACGCGGCATCGATGCGGGTCTCGAGGGCGGCGAGGGCGGCCACTTCGGTGGCCAAGGCACGGCGGCCGGCCTCGACCAAGGCTTGGTCGGCCACCGCCTGTCCGTCGGTCGTGCGCGCGTCGGTCATGGGATGGCATCATACCGCCATGAGCATGCATCCCGAAAAAGTCGCCGAACTGATCCGCGCCGGCCTGCCCGGCGCCCAAGTTCTGGTGCAGTCCGACGACCAGACCCACTTCACCGCCCGCATCGTCGCCCCGCAATTCGCCGGGCAGCGCGCCATCGCGCGCCACCAGATGGTGTACCGCACCCTCGGGCCGCTGGTGGGCCGGGAGATCCACGCGCTCAGCATCGAGGCCTTGACCCCCGAGGAGGCCGGCGGCAGCCGGCCGGTCTGAGGGGTCCCGCCATGGACAAACTCCAGGTCACAGGTGGCATCCCGCTCGAAGGCGAGGTGCGGGTGTCGGGCGCCAAGAACGCCGCCCTGCCGATCATCGCCGCGACGCTGCTCGCGTCGGAGCCGGTGGCGATCGGCAACGTGCCGCACCTGCAGGACGTCACCACCATGATCGAGCTGCTCGGCCGCATGGGGGTCACGGTCACCGTCGATGAACGCATGAACGTCGAGGTCGACGCGAACACCCTGCGCCAGCCGGTCGCGCCCTACGACCTCGTGAAGACCATGCGCGCCTCGATCCTGGTGCTCGGCCCCTTGCTCGCCCGCTTCGGGCAGGCCGATGTCTCCCTGCCCGGCGGCTGCGCGATCGGCGCCCGTCCGGTCAACATCCACGTCGCCGGCCTGCAGGCGATGGGCGCGGAGATCACCATCGAGAACGGCTATATCCGCGCCCGCGCCTCGCGCCTGCGCGGCGCCCGCCTCGTGCTCGACACCGTGACCGTCACGGGCACCGAGAACCTGATGATGGCCGCCGCGCTCGCCGATGGTCAGACGGTGCTCGAGAACGCGGCCCGCGAACCCGAAGTGGTGGACCTCGCCAACTGCCTCAATGCGCTCGGCGCCAAGGTGCGCGGCGCCGGCACCGACACCATCGTCATCGACGGTGTCGAGCGGATGCATGGCGGCAGCTATCGCGTGCTGCCCGACCGCATCGAGGCCGGTACCTATCTCGTGGCCGGGGCGATCACCGGCGGCCGCGTACACCTGAAGCAGGCTGCGCCGGGGCATCTCGATGCCGTGCTCGCCAAGCTGCAGGAGGCCGGCGCGACGGTGACCACCGGCGCGGATTGGATCGAGCTCGACATGCGCGGCCGTCGTTCGCGCGCGGTCGACCTGCGCACCGCGCCGTACCCCGCGTTCCCGACCGACATGCAGGCGCAGTTCGCCGCGCTCGACACCGTCGCCGACGGCGTCAGCACCATCATCGAGACGATCTTCGAGAACCGCTTCATGCACATGCTCGAGATGCGCAGGCTCGGCGCGGAGATCCGCCTCGAGGGCAACACCGCCATCATCAAGGGCGTGCCGAAGCTGCAGGCCGCGCCGGTCATGGCCACCGACCTGCGTGCCTCGGCCTCGCTGGTGCTGGCGGGCCTCGTCGCCGAGGGCCGCACCGTCATCGACCGCATCTACCACATCGACCGCGGCTACGAGGCCATCGAAGAGAAGCTCTCGGCGCTCGGCGCCGACATCAAGCGCGTCCCGGGTTGAACATCACGCCTTGAGGGGTCCGGGGATCCACTCCGCGGGCCGGCCGTTCAGCGTTGTCGCGGCGGTTGCTCCACCACTTGCAGCTGCGCGTCGGCCGCCTGAGTGCCGCGTTGCACGCCGATCAGCAGCGCCGTGCCGGGTTGCGAGGCGGCGATGCGCACCTGGACCTCCTGCGCACTGGTGGGTACACGACCCCCGATGCGGGTGACGAGGTCGCCCGGTTGCAGGCCCGCCTGTTGCGCCGGACTGCCCTGATAGAGCTGCACGATCACCACGCCGCCGCGCGCGAGCCCGGCAGCGCGGGCGGTGGCATCGTCGATGTTGGCGACGTCGAACCCGACCCAGCCGCGCACCACGCGGCCGCGCGCCACGAGTTCGCCGACCACGCCGCGCACGAGGTCCACCGGGATCGCGAAACCGATGCCCTCGACGCCCAGGTTGCGCGCGATGATCGCGGTGTTGATCCCGACCAGTTCGCCGCGGGTGTTGATGAGCGCGCCGCCGGAGTTGCCGACGTTGATGGGGGCGTCGGTCTGGATGAAGTTCTCGAACACCGCCACGCCGAGCTGGCCGCGGCCCGTCGCGCTCACGATGCCCTGCGTGACCGTGGCGGAGAGCCCGAGCGGGTTGCCGATCGCGAGCACGATGTCGCCGACGCGCAGCGCCGAGGAGCGGCCGAGCTCGATGGCCGGCAGGTCGCGAAGGTCGATCCGCAGCAGTGCGAGGTCGGTGTCCGGGTCGCGGCCGATGACCTTGGCATCGGCCTCGCGGCCGTCGGCGAGCTGGACGCGGATGGCCGCCGCATTGGCGATGACGTGGTGGTTGGTCACCACTTGCCCCGAGGCATCGACGATCACCCCGGAACCGAGGGACTGCTCGAGGCGTTGGCGGTAGCGGGGACCGAGCTCGCCGAAGGGGTCCTGGAGGATGTTGCGGGGCAGCCGTTCGGTGACGATACGGGCGGCATACACGTTGACCACGGCCGGCGCCGCGCGACGGACGGCGTCGGCGTAGCTCGATGCCGCCGCCTGGCGCACCGGCATGGCCGGATCGACGGCAACTGCGGCCGGGTCTGTCGCGGTGGCGGCAGAGCCGGATTCCCGTGCGCTCTCCGTCGCCGCCCCCGTCCGTCCGGCCTCGGCGCCGGTCGCGGCCCGGCCTGGGCCGTCAGCCAACGCCGCCTGTCGGGCGGCCACCCGCCCGGCCAAGAGCTCCGGTCGCCACAGGACGGCGAGGAAGGCGAGCGCCAGCCCGCCGATCAGGGCGCCCGCGAGGAAGACTGCAGGCTTTTGCCATCGCATCATCGAGCTTGCCCGTGAGGGGTCGAGTGGCCGCGCAGCGTGTATAATGCCGCGCTTCCAACGGAACGGCACCTCGGCATGGCGCGCCGGTCGGCGTGCCGCAGGCGATGCGCCACGAATGGATTGGGGAGATATTTCGCGATGAGTGATCCGGACAACCACGAAGAAGTCGATGCCAGCCGGCGCAAGTTCCTGACGGTGGCCACCGCCGCCACCGCCGCGACGGGCGCAGCCTTCACGCTCGTGCCCTTCATCTCGTCGTGGAAACCGTCGGAACGTGCGCGCGCCCTCGGTGCGCCGCTCGAGATCGACCTCTCGAAGCTCGAGCCCGGCCAGATGATCACCCAGAGCTGGCGCAAGCAGCCGGTGTACGTCGTCCGCCGCACCCCGGAAGCCGTCGCCGGCCTCGCCAAGGTGTCGCCCAGCCTCAAGGACCCGAAGTCCGACGCGTCGGCGCAGCCGGAATACGCCAAGAACGAGATGCGCTCGATCAAGCCCGAGTTCCTCGTGCTGTACGCCGCCTGCACGCACCTCGGCTGCCTGCCCAAGCAGTACTTCACCCAGGGCGACCCGACGCTCGGCGCGGATTGGCCGGGCGGTTTCTTCTGCCCCTGCCATGGTTCGCGATTCGACCTCGCCGGTCGCGTGTTCAACGGGTCGCCGGCGTCGCTGAACCTCGCCGTGCCGCCGCACAAATTCGAGTCCGATACGATGCTCGTGGTCGGCCTCGACGCCACTGCTGAAGGAGTCGTCTGATGGCCGCCCCCCCCGACACCGCGGCCGCCGAGAAGGGCGGTTTTCGTGCCTGGCTCAACAAGCGACTGCCGGTGGACGAATTCGTCGAGTCGCAGCTGACCGGCTACTTCGCGCCCAAGAACTTCAACCTCTGGTACTTCTTCGGCGCGTTGGCGATGCTGGTGTTCGTCATCCAGATCCTGTCGGGCATCTTCCTCACGATGCACTACAAGCCGAGCGAGGCCGAAGCCTTCAACTCGGTCGAGTACATCATGCGCGAGGTCGAGTGGGGCTGGCTCATCCGCTACATGCACTCGACGGGCGCCTCGTTCTTCTTCATCGTCGTCTATCTGCACATGTTCCGCGCGATGCTCTATGGCTCGTACCGCGCCCCGCGCGAATTGCTGTGGATCCTCGGGATGCTGCTCTACCTCGCGCTCATGGCCGAAGCCTTCATGGGCTATGTGCTGCCCTGGGGCAACATGTCCTACTGGGGCGCGCAGGTCATCGTGAACCTCTTCGGCACGATCCCCGTGATCGGGCCGGGGCTGGTCGAGTGGATCCGCGGCGACTACGGCATCGCGGACTCCACCCTCAACCGCTTCTTCGCGCTGCATGTCATCGCGTTGCCGTTCGCCATCGCCTTCCTGATCCTCATGCACCTCGTGGCCTTGCGCCAGACCGGGTCCAACAACCCCGACGGCATCGAGATCAAGGCCAAGCTCGGCGCGAACGGCAAGCCGGTCGACGGCATCCCCTTCCACCCGTACTACACGATCAAGGACCTGTTCGGCGTCGGCGTGTTCCTGCTGTTCTTCTGCGGCGTGATCTTCTTCGTGCCGACCTTCGGCGGGCTGTTCCTCGAGAAGCCGAACTTCGAGCCGGCCAATGCCCTGTCGACCCCGGATCACATCGCGCCCGTGTGGTACTTCACGGCCTTCTACGCGATGTTGCGCGCGGTGCCGGACCAGCAGTTGGGTGCGCTGCTCATGCTGCTCGCCATCGTGGTGCTGTTCTTCCTGCCGTGGCTCGATCGCTCGCCCGTCAAGTCGATCCGCTACAAGGGCTGGATGTCGAAGACGGCGCTCGTGCTGTTCGTCGTGTCGTTCATCGTGTTGAGCTACCTCGGCCTCAAGCCGGCGGACGGTCTCTACGTCATCTTGGCGCGCATCTTCACCGCCATCTACTTCCTCTACTTCATCCTCATGCCCTGGTACACGAGCGTGGAGAAGACCAAGGCCGCTCCGGAGAGGGTCACCTACCATGCATAAGTCTTTCGCCATCCTCGCCGCGGGTCTCGCGCTCTCGGCCCTGCTCGCCGCCCCTGCCGCGCGTGCGGCGGGCCCCGGCCTGCCGGGTGCGTGGCAGACTTGGGAGCCGGGCAACGATGTCTCGAACATCGCCTCGCTGCAGCGCGGCGCCGGCAACTTCATGGGCTACTGCGCCGCCTGCCACTCGCTCAAGTACGTGCGCTACTCGCGCATGGGCGCGGACCTCCAGATCCCCGAGGAGCAGCTCGAGGCGCTGGTGAAGCCGGGCTCCAAGAAGAACGACTACATCATCACGTCGCTGACGGCCGCCGATGGCGAGGCCTGGTTCGGCAAGGCGCCGCCCGACCTGTCGCTGATCAGCCGCTCCAAGGGCAGCGACTACGTCTATCGCTTCCTCAAGACGTACTACCTCGACGACAAGACCACCAACGGCACCAACAACCTCGCGTTGCCGGGCACCGCGATGCCGCATGTGCTGTCGGCATTGCAGGGCGCGCAGGTCCTCAAGACCGTGAAGAAGGACGGCCAGGACACGTTCGAGGCCTTCGAGATCGTCGAGCCGGGCCAATTGACGCCCGAGCAGTACGACGAGTTCCTCCGCGACACGGTGAACTTCCTCGAGTACGCCGGGGAGCCCGTCAAGGCCAAGCGCGAGGCGCTCGGCGTCTGGGTCATGCTGTTCCTGCTGGTGTTCACCGCGCTCGCCTGGCTCCTCAAGCGGGAGTATTGGCGCGACGTGAAGTGAGCCCGCCGGGGCCTCGGCAGTCATGAGCGACGATCAGTCCTTGCCGAGGCGCCCCTACCTGCTGCGTGCCATGCACCAGTGGATGAGCGATTCGGGCATGACGCCGCACGTGCTCGTCGACACCTATCTGCAGGGCGTCGACGTGCCCAAGGCGTACGTGCGTGATGGGCGGATCGTCCTCAACATCAGCCTGAACGCCACCCGCCACCTCGATCTCGGCAACGACCTCATCAGTTTCGAGGCGCGGTTCGGTGGTGTGCCGCGCCTCGTGCGCGTCCCGCTGGCGGCCGTGCTCAGCATCTACGCGCGCGAGACAGGCGAAGGGATGGTGTTCCCGCCCGAGGGCGAGCTCGCGCCGCCGTCGGCGTTGCTCGCGCCGCGGCCGCCCGATGCGCCGACGGCACCGGGCACGAACCACGCCTTGGGCGGGGTGGCGCCGACCGGCTACCCGCCGGTGGTCCGCGATCCTCCGGGGTCGGGAAATCCGCCGGGCACTGCGCCGGGAAGCGGTCGCGGTCGACCGAACCTCAGGGTCGTCAAGTAGGCCGACGCCCTGCGGCGTGGATCATCCGCGTGCCTCGAAGGCATGGCGGATCCACTCGATCCGCCACGGCTCCGCGTCGGGCGTCACCACCACGACGTCGAAACGCACCGGCCAGCGCGCGAGTTCACGCTGCGTCTGCAGCAGTTGGCGCGCGGTGCGCACGATCCGGCGCTGTTTGACCGCATCGACGCTGGCCGCGCCGCCGCCGTAGTCCTCGCGGCTGCGCAGCCGGACTTCGACCACCAACAGGGTATCCCGGTGCCGGGCGACGAGGTCGAGCTCGCCGGTCCGGCGACGGAAATTCCTGAGCAGGATCTGCGCCCCCGACGCTTCGAGATGCGCCGCCGCCAGATCTTCGGCCGTGCGACCGAGGACCTGCCGGTCAGGGCTCATCCAGCAGCCGGAGCGTGCTGTTGCGGATCTCGCCCCAACGCAGGCCCCGTTGGACGCGCCTCGAATCGTCGAGGGCGAGCTGGCCGGTGACGCCCTCGAGTTCACCGCGACCCGCGCCGAAGCGGCCGCTGCGCAGCCCGTCCTGCACGAGCCAGGCGTCATGTCCGAGCGCGAACAACCGGCCGCGGCCTCGCAGGTCGCCCCAGGCCGCTTCGGTCTCGCTGCGCAGCGTCGCGCTGCGTCCGCTGCGGGGCGCGATCATCCAGGGCATGTCGGTGAAGATGAGTCCGTTGAGGTCGGCATCGACACGGCCATCCCAGGCATCCGAGATCGAGTACATCGGGATGTCAGCGGCCGATTCGAACTGCAGTTGCGAACGCAGTTGCCGGATGATCCCCGGCTGGCCGGGCGCGAACAGCAGGTCGACGTCACCGCGCCGCCGCGGCTGGAAGACGAGCGACGTCCCGAGCAGGGACTGCAGCCGCTGGTGCCGGCTCCGGCTCGCGTCGATGCCGAGGGCGCTGCGGACCGCCGGGCCGAGGTCGCGCCCGCGCAGTGTTTGTGTGGCGAGCAGCGTGCCGCCACCGGCCTCGAACTCCTCGCGGAAGGCCGCCAGCACGCGTTGGCCCCAGTCAGCGTCCGGCACCAACGCCACGGCGCGACGTCGGCCGTCGGCGATCGCGCGTCGTGCCGCGCTGCGGGATTCTTCTTCGGGCGACAGGCCGAACTGGTAGAACCCGGCGGGGGGCGCGGCCAAGGCCGGCGCCGCCGCGGGCGGCGGCAGGAAATTGAGCGCGAGCAACGGCGGGCCGCCCGGCGTCGCCGCCACGGACGCCGCCGCCGCGGCGACATCCTCGCGCATCAATGGACCGATCACGAACACGGCTCCGGCGCTGCGCGCCGCTGCGAGCGCGTCGCCGACCGGCTGCGTCGAGATGTCGTAGAAGCGCAGCGGCGGGCGACCTTCGGCCGGCTGTGCATAGAACGCCGCCAGCAGCCCGTCACGCAGTTGCGCACCGACCGCGGCGTTGCGGCCGCTGAGCGGCAGCAGCGCGGCGATATGTGCGCCAGGTGCGAGCGGGGCGGCGACGAGCGGTGCAGGGGTGCCCGACACGGGGGTGCCCGATGCGGGGGTGCCCGATGCCGATCCGCTCGCTGCGGCGGTCGCGGCGCCCGGTGCAGCGAGCGCCGGTGAGCCGAGGTGGGTCGCGGCCAAGGCGGCGCCAGCCGGGTGATCCGGATAGCGCTTGCGCCAAGCCGCGGTCAGGTTCGCGTTGGCGCTCGCGGGCGCGGTGGCGGCGCGCGCCGCGATCGGTCCCGCCTCCAGCCAGCCGCGCGCCACGGCGTCGCGACCGGCGGTCCGCGGGTCGAGCGCGCCGCCGTCTGCCGCGGTGCGGCGCAGCTGTCCGAGGAGTTCCTGGCGCAGCGCATCGCGCTGCGCGGCGCCGCTGGCCCGCGCCTCGCGCGCCCGGCTGCTCTGGATGCCCTCGAGGGGACGACCTGTCGCGAACGCGAGCCGCTGACGAAGCAGGTGATAGCGCTCGAAGTCCTCGTTGGACGACGGCGGCGCGACCTTCCCGAGCGCGTCCCAGCCGCGAGCCGCCTCGCCGAGCCCGAGCGCGGCCTCCGCCTCGGACAGGTCACGCGACAGGGACTGACGGGCATCGAGCGGTGCGACCAGCCTCGCGAGCGTGGCCTGTGCGAAGCGCGGCGCGCCCGCCGCAAGCCATTCGCGGGCCGCCAGCAAGCGGAAGTCGTTGGCGATCGCGGCGGGCGCGAACTCGGCCACCGCGCCGTAATCGAGCGCGGCCGCCGCATGGTCGCCGCGCGCGGCATAGGCCGCGGCGCGTTCGGGCGAGGGCGGATCGGCCGGGGGTGGCGCGGCGGCGCAACCGGCCAGCAGCGACGCGGCCAGCAACGATGCGGCGAGGAGCCTGGTAGGTGGGGTCATCCAGGCCCTCCGGACAGCCTCGGCGGGCGCGGCGCGGCCGCAGCAGGGTTGAAGTGCCGCCCGTGCGGGGGCAGCATGGCGGATGCGCAACATGGAGCCGGATTATAGTGCCTGAATCCTCCGGAACGGCGCCCCGCCGCGGACCGGGGCGGCTCGAGGTCATCGCGACGCCGATCGGCAACCTCGGCGATCTCTCGCCGCGGGCCCGCGACAGTCTTGCGGCCGCAGACTTGGTGGCGGCCGAAGACACCCGCCGCACCGGGCAACTGCTGGCAGCGCTCGGCCTGCGCAAGCCCCTGGTGTCGCTGCACGCGCACAACGAGCGTGGCCGCGAGGGCGAACTCCTCGAGCGCCTTGCGGCCGGGGAGACCGTCGCCCTCGTGAGCGATGCCGGCACGCCGCTCCTCTCGGATCCGGGCTTCGGGCTCGTGCGTGCGGCCGCCGCGGCCGGCATCCCGGTGCAGTGCCTGCCGGGACCGACGGCGATCGCCGCGGCGCTCAGCATCGCCGGCATCGCCACCGACCGCTTCTGCTTCGAGGGTTTCTTGCCGGCGCGTGCCGGTGAGCGGCGGACGCGGCTGCTCGCGCTGCATGCCGAGCCCCGCACCCTCGTGTTCTTCGAGGCGCCGCACCGCATCGCCGAGGTTCTGGCGGACGCCGCCGCGGTGTTCGGCGCGGAGCGCGAAGCCGCCGTGGCGCGCGAATTGACCAAAGTATTCGAGACCGTCCACCGCGGGACGCTCGGCGCTCTCGCCGCGCGCGCGACCCTGGACGCCGACATGTCCCGCGGCGAGATCACCTTGGTGGTGGCGGGTGCGCCGGATATCGCGCCGCCGGCAGAGGGCGCGCCGCGCGAGGCCGGCGCACAGGCGCAGCTCGAACGCACCGTGCAGGCCGCGCTCGCGCATCTGCCGGCCTCCAAAGCCGCTGCGCTCGCCGCCGAGGCCTGCGACGTGCCGCGTGCCGAGGCCTACGCGCTCGCGGTACGCCTCGCCGCGCTGCGGCGCTAGCGCCTCCCGGCAGGTCTTGATTGTCGTTTCGGCCATCGGGGCGTATGGTGCGCCTCGGAGTCGGCCAGGTGATCGCTGCATTTCTCGCGAGATGTGGAGGAAAGTCCGGGCTCCTTCGGACACGGTGCCAGGTAACGCCTGGGGGGCGTGAGCCCACGGAAAGTGCAACAGAAAGATACCGCCGATGCGCCAACTCCCCGTCAGGGAAGGCAACGCAGGCAAGGGTGAAATGGTGCGGTAAGAGCGCACCGCGCGGCCGGCAACGGACGTGGCACGGCAAACCCCACCGGGAGCAAGGCCAAATAGGGAAGTCGCAGGGAAACCTGCAGCGCCGTGTCCGAGCGTGACTTCCGGGTAGGCTGCTAGAGGCGTCCGGTGACGGGCGTCCCAGAGGAATGATCGCCCACGACAGAACCCGGCTTATCGGCCGACTCCTTCTTCCTCTTGATGCCCGCTTGCAGCATTCGCGGGCAAGCCACTGAAACCCCTGAACCTTTGTCTGTCCGAGCCGCTTTACGGGGTATTTCGGCAGGCGTAAGTTATTGGCAGCACATAAATTTTTTACGCGCGAACCGTTGACACCCCCGGCTGCCGATTTCTATAGTGGCGCCAAGTGGTAGAAAGTGGGGCGAAATGGGCGGGAGACCGCCCGTTGCAAGGTCATGTTCCGCGGCGCAAGCAAAGTCACGCTCGACGACAAAGGCCGGATGGTGTTGCCCACCCGGCAGCGCCAACGCGCGCTCGAGCGCAGCGAGGGTCACCTCGTCGTCACCGTGGATCGCGACCCCTGCCTCCTCATCTACCCGCTGCCTGACTGGGAACAGATCGAACGCAAGTTGATGAGCCTGCCCTCCCTGCACGAGCGCTCCCGGCGCCTGCAGCGGTTGATGGTCGGCCACGCGACCGAGATCGATCTCGACGGCCAGGGGCGACTGCTGTTGCCGCCGGAACTGCGCGAATTCGCGGGTCTGACGCGGCACGCCATGCTGATCGGTCAAGGGAACCGGCTCGAGCTGTGGGACGAGGCGCGTTGGATGGAGCGCCGCGACTACTGGCTCAAGAGCGAGGAGACCGCCACCGATCTGTCGACGGAGCTCGATTCTCTGTCGTTGTGAGCATGTCGGCGGTCGCCGGACACGAGGGACGCGGTGCGCAGGCGAGGGCCGGCGCGCCGCGGGGGCGAGGCGAAGGGACGCGGGGTGACGGCGTGGAGCACGCGGATGGGCACGAGCCTGTGCTTGTCGAGGAAGTGCTCGAGGCGCTCTCCCCGATGGCGGGTGGTTTCTATGTGGATGCGACGTTCGGGCGCGGAGGGCATGCGGCACGGCTGCTGCAGGCCGTCGGCCCTGCTGGCGGCGTGCTCGCGCTCGACCGCGATCCTGCGGCGATCGCGGCCGGTCGCGCGCGCTTCGCGGACGATCCGCGCCTCGAGCTCGTGCAGTCGGACTTCGGCCGTGTCGCGGAGGTGGTCGCTGCCCACGCCCGCGGCCGCCCGGTGCAGGGCGTCCTCCTCGACCTCGGCGTCTCCTCGCCGCAGCTCGATGACCCCGCGCGCGGTTTCTCGTTCTCCAAGGACGGCCCGCTCGACATGCGGATGGACCCCACGCGCGGCGAATCGGCCGCGCAGCTCGTGGCGCGCGCCGACGAGCGGGAGCTGCAGACCGTGATCGCCACGCTCGGCGAGGAACGGCACGCCCGGCGCATCGCCCGCGCGATCGTCGCCGCGCGTGCGACGGCGCCGATCACCCGCACGACGGAGCTCGCCGACCTCGTGCGCCGGGCCGTCCGCGGTCACGACGGCAAGCACCCCGCGACCCGCACCTTCCAGGCGTTGCGGATGCAGGTCAACGACGAGCTCGGCCAGTTGCACGCCGCCCTGCGCGGCGCGTTCGCGTCGCTCGCGCCCGGCGGCCGTCTCGCCGTGATCAGCTTCCATTCGCTCGAGGACCGGATCGTGAAGCGCTTCATCCGCGAGCGCTCGACCGTCGACCCGGTGTTCGCCGGTCTGCCGCTGATCCCCGCGTCCGCCCAGCCGGTGATGCGCGAAGTCGGCCGCAAGCGCCGCGCGTCCGAGGCCGAGACCGCGCGCAACCCGCGCTCGCGCAGCGCCGTGCTGCGCTGCGCGGAGAAGCTCGCGGCCGGAGGTCCGGCATGACGCCCACCGGACGCCGCCTGCTGACGCTCGCCGTGCCGCTCTTGTGGGCGCTGGTGCTGGTCTCCGCCGCCGGCGCGATCCACGCCAAGCACCGCGCCCGCGAGCTCTTCGTGCAGCTCGAGAAGGTCAACGCCGAGCGCGACCGGCTCGACATCGAGTACGGGCGGCTGCAGCTCGAGCAGAGCGCCTGGTCGGCGCACGCGTTCGTCGAGAACATGGCCAGCACCAACCTGCGCATGAGCGTGCCCCCGCCGGCGCAGGTGGAGGTGGTCGCGCCATGAGGAGGTCGGCATGAAGCTGCCCGGCGCACTGTCGTCCCGCGGCGCGGCGCGCAGCGCGCGCGGCCGAGGCCGCGGCCGCGAGGCCGCGCCGTCCGGCCTCACCCGCAAGCCCGACACGCCCGCGCCGTCGTTCATCCGCCGCGCCGTCTTCGTCGGCGCCGCCTTCGGCTGCATCGCCGTGGCGCTCGGCTGGAAGGCGGTGACGCTGCAGTTCTTCGAGAGCG
>Ga0315903_10002583_pt1 | contig 26286 bp, 20 predicted proteins | sample LakEriMetagenome_7_FD_203524 | JGI IMG/M metagenome (GOLD analysis project Ga0315903, IMG submission 203524) | Freshwater fungal communities from buoy surface, Lake Erie, Ohio, United States - Buoy 2 MA119 | ecosystem: Environmental > Aquatic > Freshwater > Lake | place: USA: Lake Erie, Ohio... | reverse complement strand
GCCCGTTGCAGAGGCTCCGCAGAGATAATCTCCAGCCAGTCCCTTCACACAGGCCCTACAAATCGGCCCTTCAGTGCGGCCCTTCAGCGCCTGATTTCAGCACCTGGTTTCAGCAACTGGTTTCAGCGTTGGGGCAACGCCTGAGCAAGCGGCGCTGGTCTCAGCGGTTGGGGCGACACCAGGCTGAACCCCTGGGCCTGTCCCAGCACCGGGGCTTGGGGAAACCACTGGCTGCGGCTGGGCTCATCGAGCAACAGCAGCGGCGTCGCCGTCTCCTTGGCCTGCAGATCGGCCAGCTGGGCCGCGCTGGCGGGCAGCACCGAACAGTGGCAGTACCAATCCAAACTGGGTCTGCCGCCCGGGTAGGTCATCAGCAACGTGCCGTGGGGACGCACATGCCGGCGCAGCAGGGCGGCCACCGGCCGCACCTCGAACGATTCGGCCAGCTCCCACAGCCAGTGGGGTGAACTGAACAGGGCCAGCATGGCCAACAGCTGGCAGGCCAGCAGGCTGACGACCAGGGCCCGAGGACGGCCCAGCAGGGCAAACAGGGCGCTGAGGGCGAAGCCAAGCGTCACCAGGCTCACGGCCGGCAGCCAGCCGCCCTGCCCCGGCAGCTGCCGCAGGCTCAGCATCGCGGCCAGGCCGATCAGGGCCAACAACGCCCAGAGCGCCTGCCAGAAGGGATGCCGCAGCAGGGTTGAACCGCGCCAGGCCTGGGCCAGCGGTAGCGCCGCGGCCATGGCCACGAACGGCAGGAGGGGCAGGATGTACCAGGGCAGCTTGGTCTGGGTGATCGAGATCGCCAGCCCATACAGCCCCGCCGGCAGCAGCAGCAGCCGGCAGCAGCGCTCCTGGCCCTGGCGCCAAGCTTCCCGCACGCCGAGGCCGGCGAGCAGCAGCCAGGGGAAAAGCCCCTTGATCAGTTCCGGCACGTAATACCAGAAGGGTTGGCTATGCCCTTCGATGCCGCTGGCCACCCGCTTGCTGAGCTGCTGTTCGAAGCTCAGGGCCAGATAGGCGCTGCCGTATTCGCGCACCTGCAGGCCGAACCAGAGCAGCGCGGGGGCCAACCCCAGCGCCAGCCCGAGGCCCAGCCATGGACAGCGCAGGGAGGCCAGGCCGCTGTCGAACACGCTGAAGGCGAGCACCATCAACAGAAACAACAGGCCCAGGGACCCCTTGCAGAGCAGGGCGGCTCCGAGCCCCAGGCCGATGGCCAGCCGCCAGGGCGGGCGATCCTTGCCGAGCACCGCGCCGAGCAGCATCACCAGCAAGAAGGTGGTGCTGGGGCCATCCATCATCACCAGCCGTCCCAGCCGGGCGGCCGGCAGCACGGTGATCAACACGATGGCGGCGATCACCGCCATGTCCCGTCGCTGGGAGACCTGGCGGGCGATGGCGTAGGTGAGTGGCACGGCCAGCGCCGAGACGAACGCGCTGGGCCAGCGGCCCGCCAGCTCGCTCAGTCCGCCGATCTGGAAGCCCAGCGCCGTCAGCCAGAACAGCAGCGGCGGCTTCACCAGAAAGGGCTGATCGAGGTAATGGGGATGCAGCCAGTCGCCGGTTTCCAACATCTCGCGGGCGACCACCGTATAAAAGCCCTCATCCCAGTCGCGGAAGGGAACATCACCGAGCTGATGCAGCCACACCCCCATGGCCAGCAAGCTCACCAGCAGGGGGGCGAGCCAGTCGGCGTAGCGCTGCAGCCAACGCTGCCAAGCGGGCTCCAGGTTGGACTGGGGCAGCGGATCCGCCGGCGCGGTGCGCACTCGCCGCTGCGGGATCAACATCGGCGGGGGCAGCGTCTGCGGATCAGGATCGCAACCCGCCCGCTCACACGGCCAAGTAGCCCTCCAGTTCCTGGGAGCGGCTGCGGATGCCTTCGAGGGCGCGGCGTTCCAGATTGCGGGTTTTGTCGCGGCTCATGCCGAGGTTGCGGGCGATCGAGGTGAGGCTCATCGGCTCGCCGCCGCCGATCCCGTAGCGCAGCCGCAGGACCTTGCCCTGCAGTTCCGGCAGCTGGGCCACGAGTCCCTCAAGATCGTTGCGCAGGCACTCGCCATCGACGACGTCGCTCGGTCCGACCATGTCGGAGGCGAGCAGGTCGAGCAGCTCCGTGTCCTCAGAATCGCCCACCTTGGTTTCGAGGCTGAGGGGCTGGCGGGCGCGGCAGAGCAGGTCCTTGACCTCATCCTCTGGCATGTCAACCGCCAGGGCCAACTCACTGATGGTGGGGGTGCGGCCCAGCTCCTGACTCAGCTCACGCTGGCCTTTTTTGAGTTTGTTGAGTGACTCGGTGATGTGGATCGGCAGACGGATGGAGCGGCTCTTTTCAGCGATCGCGCGGGTGATTCCCTGGCGAATCCACCAGTAGGCATAGGTGGAGAACTTGTAACCACGCGTGGGGTCAAACTTTTCCACGCCCCGAACCAGGCCGATGGTGCCCTCCTGGATGAGATCCAGCAGTTCCATGTTGCGGCGGGTGTATTTTTTCGCCACGCTCACCACTAGGCGCAGGTTGGCAGCCACCATGCGCTCCTTGGCGCGGCGCCCCAATTGGAGGCGACGGCGCAGCTGGGCGGGGTTGAGGCCGGCCTCGGCCGCGAGCTTGGCATCGGAGGGATCCTGGTCGCCGGAGCGCAGCCGCAATTCCTGACGCAAATCTTCCAGGGCCATCAGATCCTGCACCTGACGGCCCAGGGTGATCTCCTGCTCGTGGCTGAGCAGCGGCACCCGGCCGATGTCATGCAGATAGGAGCGCAGGGAATCGGCGGAGGCGTTGGCTCCGGCAATGGCGGCTGCGGACGTGGCGACCGGAATCGAAGGCATCGTTTCCTAGTTACGAAACCTGGAGGTTTCGAAAAGGTACCACGATTTTCGGGCGGGTCCCCGACCCGGCCTCGACGCGGGAGAATGGCCCCGGCCTTCCGGGCGTTGATGCCGCCGCCAGCCCTGCTCTCCGAACGCCTGCAGAAGTTGATCGCCGCCACGGGCCTCTGTTCCAGGCGGCGCGCCGAAGACCTGCTGCGGGCCGGTCGGGTGCGCGTCAATGGGCGGCCCGCCAGCCTTGGCGACCGGGCCGATCCCGATCGCGACCGGATCCTGGTGGACGGCCGGCCGCTGCGACCCGCCAACGCCTCGCTGACGCTGCTGCTCCACAAACCCGTTGGCGTGCTCAGCAGCTGTCGCGATCCCCAGGGGCGCCCCACCGTGCTCGACCTGCTGCCCGAAGCGATGCGCCAGGGCATCGGTCTGCACCCCGTCGGCCGCCTTGATGGCGACAGCCGTGGGGCCCTCCTGCTCAGCAACGACGGCCGCCTCACCCTGCGGCTCACCCATCCCCGCTACGGCCACGCCAAGACCTACCGGGTGCGGGTGGCCGGCCAGCCCAGGGCGGACGTGCTGGAGGCCTGGCGGCGCGGCCTGCCGCTGGATGGGGTCCCCAGCCAGCCGGTGCGGCTGCGCCAGCTTCATCAAGGCCCTCAAGACACCTGGCTGGAGCTGGTGATGCGCGAGGGCCGCAACCGCCAGATTCGCCGCACCGCGGCCCTGCTCGGTCATCCGGTCCGGGATCTGCAGCGGACCGCCATCGGCCCCCTGGGCCTTGGCGACCTGCCGGAGGGCGCATGGCGACCGCTCCGCCCCGCGGAGCTTGAGGCGCTGCTACGGCCTGACCCGCTCCATCCCCATCCCCCTGATCCCGCACTGCCGAATCACGAACTGCGGTATCCCGAACTGCGGTATCCCGATCCGCCACACCCGCATCCCTTCAACCAGGATCGCTGGCCAGCGGCTTCAGCGCGTCCCAGTTCAGCGCGTCCCACTTCAGCGCAGCGCACTTCAGCGCGGCCCACTTCAGCGCGGCGCAATTCACCACGGCCCACTTCGCTGCGGCCAGATTCACCGCAGCCAGATTCACTGCGGCCAGATTCACTGCGGCCAGATTCCCCGCGGCCAGATTCGCGCCACATCGGCCCATGACCGCCCCGCCGCCACCGGCCCTCAATCCCTGGGCAAGCCTGGCGCAGCTGCTGCAACGGCTGCTGCTGCGGCTGAAGCGACAGCGCGGCGGCCGGGCGGCCGGAGCCGGCGCTCTGGCGGCGGGCCGCGTCGAGGATGGCTTGCAGCAGGTTGGGCAACGCTTGCAGCAGGCCCGCCTCAGCCGTGGGCTGGGCCTGCGCCAGCTCGCCGATGAAACCCGCATCAGCACCCCGGTGCTGGAGGCCCTGGAGCGGGGCTGGCGCGAGCGCCTCCCGGAGGCCGCGTACCTGCGCACCATGCTGCCGCTGCTGGAGGAGCACCTGCAGCTGGAACCCGGCAGCCTGCGGCAGGCCCTGCCCGCCCAGACGCCCCGCGGCCGCACCGCACCGCGAAGCCGCAAGGGGCTGTGGAGCCTTCGGCCCGGTTCGATCGAGGTGTTCAACAGCTGGTTGGGAAGCCTCCTCTATGCCCTGTTGACGCTGGTGGTGCTGCTGGGTCTGAACCGCCATCAACTGGTGCTGGCCCAGCGGGGTCTGCTCAGCATCGAGCCGTTGTCCACCGGGGCGATCCCCATGCCGACCGCCAGCGACGCCAGCGCCCCGGCCAGCACCCCAGCGGGAGGCGCCGGCGGATCGGCTGCTCCGGGCTCGCCAGCCTTGGGATCGGGAGAGCGGCCCCTTGGCGCCCAACGGCCGGCGGTCGCCTCCGCGAACGCGGGGCAGGGCCCCGTCGAGGACCTGCTGGCGGCGTTCCCGGAACTGAGGCCCCTGCGCAGCGCCGCGGCGGGCCATAGCCTGGCGAAGCTGCGCCCGGAACGGCCCGGGTCCGATCTCTCCCTCGGCCAGCTGCGGCTTCAGCTATCGGCCCCAACCCGGATCAGCCTGACCAGCCGCGGCGGCAACAGTTCGCTCGCCGCGCTGCGCGGCGCGCTGGCCCTGCCGGTGTTGCCTCCCTTCGAGCTGCGCCTCGATCCCACCCCCGCGGCGGGAGCGGTGCGCTGGAACAACCAGCCGCTGATCGTTGACCGCGAGGGACGTTTCCGCTATCCGCCAGCGGCTCGGCCGTAGCGCGCCGCCATCTGCCCAAACCCGAACAGGGGGCCCTCCAGCGCGGCCAGGGGCCGGTCCAGCCGCCAGCTCCAGTTGCCTGAAATGGTGCCCGGGGTGTTGAAGCGGGCTTCATCACCCAGCTCCAGCAGGTCTTGCAGCGGCACCACCAGCAGTTGGGCTTGGGAGGCCAAACCCAGCTCCAGCAATTGCCAGGCGGGAGCGTGAATGGCTGCGCCGACAGCGGCGCCCACCCGATCCCGGGCCGCCTGGTCCAGCCCCTGCCACCAGCCCACGCTGGTGGGGTTGTCGTGGGTGCCGGTATAGGCCACCCAGCGCTCCCCCTCGAAGTTGCGGGGCAGATAGGGATTGGTCTCGTTGCCGTCGAAGGCGAACTGCAGGATCTTCATGCCCGACAGGCCGAAGCGGTCCCGCAGGGCCTCCACCGGTGGCGTGATCACCCCCAGGTCTTCGGCGATCAGCGGCAACCGCCCATCCGGCAGCAGCCGCCCACTGCAGCGACAGCGCCACCACAGCAGGGCCAGCAGCGACCAGCCCGGCGAGGGCCGCCAGGTGCCATGCTCCGCCGTGGTGTCACCGCCGGGCACGCTCCAGAACGCCTGCAGGGCGCGGAAGTGATCGAGACGCAAGAGGTCGAACAGGCTGAGCTGGCGCTCCAGCCGCTCCAACCACCAGCGGAAGCCCGTGAGGCGGTGGCGCCACCAGCGATACACCGGCCCGCCCCAGAGTTGGCCGGTGGCAGAGAAATAGTCCGGCGGCACGCCACTCTGCTGCTGCACTGATCCATCCCGATCCAGGGCGAACAGGCCGGGGCAGCACCAGGCGTCCACGCTGTCGTGGGCTACGTAGAAGGGCAGATCGCCCACCAGGCTGACGTCCCCCTCCTGGGCGCAGCGCTGCAGGCGCTGCCATTGCCGCTGCAGGAGCCATTGGAGCAGCGCTTCGCCCCGCAGGGCGTCCGCCTCCCGCCGATCCAGCTCGGCCAGGGCGCGGCGCTGGCGCTGAGCCAGCGGCGCTGGCCATTGCCACCACGGCAATCCCCCCTGCCGCTGGCGCAGCACCATGAAGCGACAGTGATCCCGCAGCCAGGCGCGTTGCCGCCGTCGCCAAGCCTCGAACGCCTGACGACGCTCCGACGGCTGCCTCGCCAGATTCCCCTGCAGGGCCTGAAGCAAGGCGGCGGCGCGGGCGTTGGCCAGGGACGGCTCAAGCCGCGGTGCGCCGGCCTGGGCGCCGGGCAAGCCATCGCGCTCCTCCGCGCTCAGCCATCCCTCCGCCACCAGGTCGTCGGCGTCGAGGAACCAGGGGTTGAGGGCAGAGCCGCTGGGGGAGCTGTAGGGCGAGCCGGTGGAGTCGGTGGGGGAGAGCGGCAGCACCTGCCACACCCCCACCCGCTCACGGGAGAGCAGGGCGATCCAATCGCGGGCGGCGGCACCAAAGCTGCCGCAGACGGGGCTGCCCGGCAGAGAGGAGACGTGCAGCAGAACGCCGCAGCCGCGCTGCGGCGTCGGGATGGCGGTTGAACTCACGGCGAGGGCAGCCGATAGCGGCTGATGATGCGGCGGGCAAAGGTGGGGATGTGGCGGTCCGCCATGCCGGGATGGTGGCGCCGCAGCCAGAGGGCGTTGCGGGTGAAGTGGGAGTCGATCGAGAAGCGGCCGTACTCCAAGCCCGCCGGGCCGATCCGCTGCACCACGAAGCCCACCAGTTCGGCCAGCCAACGGGGCAGCCGCACGGCCCGGTCGTAGGCCTCGATTCCCTGCTGCACCGCCGCCCGCCGATCGCCGCGGCTGAACACCGGCGCCGTGTCGAGCTCAGCTTCCACCAAGGCCAGCAATTCGGCGCCGCGGTCGTTGCGTACCGTGATCCACTGCCGCCCGAAGCCGGCACCCATGTACCCCACCACCAGATCAGCGCCGGCATTGGTGTAATCGAAGCAGCTCAAGCAGCTGGGGGCGAACACATCCTTGAGCTTGGGGGTATCGAGGCCGAAGAAGGGCACGGTTTCCACCTCGCCATCGGCGTGGCGGAAGTGGATGCGGAAGTCCTGCATGAACTCGTAGTGCACCACCGTCTCGGGGGACCGGCTGGCGCTCTCCAAGAAAGTTTGCAGGCCCTCCCGGCTGACGTTGTCCACACAGGGGAGCCCCAACACATACAGCTGATCGAGGGGCAGGGTGGCCTGCACGGCCCGCAGGGCTTGCACCTGGCAGCCCACGGCGATGGCCAGCAAGCGGCGGATGCCACTGCCGGGCAACTCCTCCAGCACCTTCAGGTTGGGGGAGAGGGTGGGTTTGTTGACCCGGGCCGCCAGCACCTGCTCAGGGGTGCGCGCCAGCACCGGCACCGGCGTGAAGCGATCCTCCGGGCTCTGCCCCACGCACAGCACCGCATCCACCAGGCCGCTCTCCAAGGCCCGAACGCCGATGCGGCTCACGATGCCGGTCCACTGGGCGCCCTCAATCGGCTGGCGCAGGCGGGCGGTCAACATGCGCTGCTGCACGCCGAAGTAGAGCTCGTCCTCGTCCTCCAGGCGACGGCTGCGGCCGTGGGCCCGTTCCTCAAGTGCCTCGAAGCGCTGCTCAAGAAAGGCGCAGGCGGAACGCACATAGGCCACCCAGCGGCTATCGCAGAGACCGCATTGGCTGCAGAGATCCTTGGCCGGGTAGACGCTGCCGGGAGCCAGGGGCCGGGCCCGCTCGTGGGGCGCCAGGGCGGGCGGCGGGGAAGGGTGGGCGGCAGACAACGGGTCGTCGCGGCGTCCGGAACCTCAACCTATCGGGGCGGCGCCGTGGGCTGGGCGAGAGTGGGAGGCCCCACACGCCCTTGCGGGCAGCGATGCCAGACCGTCGATCGCGCCGATCTTCCTCCTCCTCCCGCGGCGCCCGATCCGCCAAGGAGAGGCGGGCTACCGGTCCGCTCCAGGCGCTGCGCTCGCCGCGCATTTGGCAGCACGGCGCCCTGGTCGCCGCCGGCGCGGTGGTGGGCCTGGGTCTTCTGGGTCTGGTTTGGCGGGAACAGGACCCGGGCCTGGAAGCGGAGTCACCCGCCAGCCCCGCCAGCCTGGGCGATGTGCCGCGGCGCCCCGTCACCGTGCTGCTGATCGGCAGCGACAGCGACCAGCTCAAGGCCACCAGCAACGGGGCCGCCCCCCGAGGTCCCGCCAACAGCGACGCGCTGGTGCTGGTGCGCGTCAACCCCAAGGGGCCCATCCAGGTGCTGAATCTGCCCGTGGAGCTGGCCGTGCAGCTGCCCGGCCAGAAGCGGCCCCAAGCCCTGGGAGGCCTGTATCACCAGGGAGGTCCGGCGCTGGTGGCGGAGAGCGTGCGCGATCTGCTCGGCCTGGAGCGCCCCAATCCCGATCGCTATGTGGTGCTGCCCCGCGCGGCGATGCGCGCCCTCGTGAACGGCATCGGTGGGCTGGAGATCAGCCCGCCCAGGCGGATGAGCTACGAGGACAAAACCATGAAATATCGAATCGACCTACAGGGGGGCCTGCAGAAGCTCGGTGGCGCTCAGGTGGAGCAACTGCTGCGGTTTCGGGAGCGCAACTTCGGCGAATCGGGCCGGCGGGCCAGCCATCAGCTGGTGGAAACCGGGCTGCGCGAGCGCCTCAGCCAACCCGAGCAGCTGGTCAAGCTGCCCGGATTGCTCCAGAAGCTCAGCGGCCAGGTGGATTCGAACCTCAGCCCCGAGGAGGTGTTGAGCCTGATGGCGGCGGCGCTGGAGCCCTCCCAGCGGCTGCAGTACAGCACGCTGCCCTTGAGTCCCGCCAAACCCGATCAGGGGCCTTTGCGGCAGCTGGAGAGCTCGGCACCGGCCCAGCTCTGGCCGTCGCCCTGAGGCATCTCAAGCCAGATCCAACTGAGCCAGCCGCAGCCGCAGCAGCGGCAGCGAGCTGGCCGCGAGCAGGCATCGCGACGCCTCGTGCTCAACCTGCGGCGCCGGCTCGCCCGGGGCGTCATCGGGCCGAGGCAGCCAGCCCAGCCAGGGCAGAGCATCGGCTCGCCGTTCTTCGTCGCACCACACACCACCCCATTGCACCAAGCCCAGCAGCGGCGCCCGCCACTGGCGCAGCAACGCCGCGGCCGCGGCCGGCCGGCCGGTATCGAGTTCATCGCCACGGACCAGCAATAGGCAGGGCTGGCGCCAGGCCCCGAGGGCCTCGGCCCAGCAGCCGCTGGCGGGCAGGGGCAGCCCTGGATCCAGCGGCAGCGGCGCCAGCCAGCCGCTGTCGGCGTCAGCCGTTGGGGCATGCAACCCCGCCAGGGCCATGCTGGGCGCTTCTGGCGGGGTGAGGGCACGCAGCCGCAAGGCCAGCGCCGCCGCCAGCGCCGGGGCCGCGGCCTCCATCAACGCCGCGATGGCGGGGCGGCGGCCCAGGGCCGCCAGCACCAGCCGCAACGGCTGCTGTCGGCCGCCATCGGCCAAGGCGGGAGGAGAAATCGTCATCACGGGGGCTGCTTCCCGACCGGCACGCTTCTACCATCAATTCGTGCAGCGCCGCTGACACCAGCCTTGACCAGCTTCCCGACGGCCGAACGCATGGTTTCCCCAGGCCAGCCGATGGCTCCAACGTTGCCCGCTGGGTCCGCCGCCGCGGCGTCCACACGCCTTGATCTCAGCAGCAGCGCCGCCAACCACGACAGCCGCCGGTTGCGTCTGTTCAGTGGCAACGCCAATCCCGAACTGGCGCGAGAAATCGGCACCTACCTGGGGGTGCCCGACGGACCGCGGGTGATCAAACGCTTCGCCGATGGCGAGCTCTACGTGCAGATCCAGGAGTCGATCCGTGGCTGCGATGTGTTTTTGATCCAGCCCACCTGCGCGCCGGTGAACGACCACCTGATCGAGCTGTTGGTGATGGTGGACGCCTGCCGGCGGGCTTCCGCGCGGCAGATCACGGCCGTGCTGCCGTACTACGGCTATGCCCGCGCCGACCGCAAGACAGCGGGCCGGGAATCGATCACCGCCAAGCTGGTGGCCAACCTGCTGGTGAAATCGGGAGTGGACCGGGTGCTGGCGATGGATCTTCACTCCGGCCAGATTCAAGGGTATTTCGATATCCCCTGCGATCACATCTTCGGGTCTCCGGTGCTTGTCGATTACCTCACCAGGCGCCAGCTGGATGAGCTGGTCGTCGTCTCCCCCGATGTGGGCGGCGTGTCGCGGGCGCGGGCCTTCGCCAAGCAGATGCACGATGCGCCCTTGGCGATCATCGACAAGCGCCGCTCCGGCCACAACGTTGCCGAAAGCCTCAATGTGATCGGTGATGTGGCGGGCAAAACCGCCGTGTTGATCGACGACATGATCGACACGGGCGGCACCATCTGCCAGGGGGCGCGGCTGCTGCGTCGCAAGGGAGCCGCCAGGGTGTTCTGTTGCGCCACCCATGCGGTGTTTTCACCACCGGCTTGCGAACGCCTCTCGGAACCAGGATTGTTCGAAGAGGTGGTGGTCACCAACAGCATTCCGCTCACCCCGGAGCGCCGCTTTCCGCAGCTGCGGGTGCTGTCTGTGGCCGCCATGCTGGGGGAGGCCATCTGGCGGATTCACGAGGAGAGTTCGGTCAGCTCCATGCTGCGCTGAGCGGGCCTGCCCTGGCGCCAGGTCGCCGCAACGGTGCCCTGGCAGCACTGCGGCGACCTGGCAGCGCGGTGGGCAGAATCGCTGAAACCTGTCGCCCATGGCATCCCCTTCCCACAGCTCTGTACGCCCGCACCGGCGCGGATGCGGGGGGAGGCCGATCCGCTGGCGATCGAGGCGGGCTGGGGTGGGTTGGTCGGCCCTCGCTCGCTGGCTGGGGGTGGATCCCCTGGCCTGCCGGCGGGAGCTGCATGCCGGTTGGAAACGCCGCCTGCCGGTCTGGCTCACCCTGGCGCTCACCACCGCCCTGCCCCTCGGCGCCCCGTCGGCGGCCCTGGCCGCGAAGCTGCCGGAGGCGATGGGCCGTCGCGTGGGGGTCTGGCTCACCAACAGCCCCAGCCCGCTGTATTACGACCCCGATCGCATCGAGAGCGCGGTGCGGGAGCTCGCCAGCAGCGGCTTCAACACCCTCTATCCCAACGTCTGGAGCCGCGGGGCGACGTTCCACACCAGCCAATACGCCCCCACGGAGCCCGAACTGTTGCGTCGCGCCTCGGGATTCGACCCGATCTGCCGGATCACCCGATCGGCGCAACGCAACAACATGCAGGTGATCCCCTGGTTCGAGTACGGCCTGATGGAGCCGGCCGATGCCGAGGTGGTGCGCCAGCATCCCGATTGGGTGCTGCAGCGCTCCGATGGCAGCAGCCTCTACGCGATGCACGGGGCTGACCTGAAAACCTCGCCGCTGCGCGATCTGCGGGTGTGGCTGAATCCAGCCCATCCCGGGGTGCGCCAGCGGTTCATCGGCCTGATCCGGGAGATCGTGCAGCGCTGCGGCGTCGATGGCATCCAGCTGGATGACCACTTCGCCTGGCCGGTGGAACTCGGCTATGACCCCACCACCGTGGCGCTCTACCGGCAGGAGACGGGCAACGACCCGCCCGCCGCCTACGACGATCGCTTCTGGATGCGCTGGCGGCGGCAGAAACTCACGGCGCTGCTGCGGGAGCTGCGGGCGGCGATGGAGCAGGTGTCGGGCCCGCGGCGCACGGTGATCAGCCTCTCGCCCGGTCCCTTTCGCTTCGCCTACAACCAATGGTTGCAGGACTGGGAGCTCTGGGCCCTGGGGGGTTTGATCGATGACCTGGTGGTTCAGAACTATGCCTATTCGGTGAAGGGCTTCGCCCGCGATCTCGACCAACCGGCCCTGGTGAAGGCCCGCGGCTGGGGGATCCCCGTGGAGATCGGGGTGCTGGCTGGCTTCGGCGGCCGCACCCCGGACATGGCCATCCTGGCCGAGAAGGTGCAGCTGGCCGCCGCCCGGGGCCACGGAATCATCTACTTCTACTGGGAGGGGCTCTGGGGCCAGCACGCTGGGCCCGAAGGCGCCAGCTTCCGCCGCCAGATGTTCCAGCAGCTGCATCAGGTGGCCTTCGGGGCGGGCTCTGGATCGGATGGCGGGGGCGGCCTGGGTGGGGGCGGACTGAGCGGGGGCGCCTGGCGACCACCGCCGCCCTCCAGGTTGAGGGTTCCTCCAGCACCTCCGCCGCCGCTGCCGTCCACCCCCAGCCGGCCCAGCCCCTGGATGCGCGAGCAGCCCGTGTTCCTGCCGCCCTTGCCCTGAGCCGCCGAGCCGCCTTTTCAAGGCTTCGCCCGGCCGGGGAACGCTGCAGCGCACCCGACCAGGCCCCTCTGCCCCGACGCCAAGACTCAACCGGCCAGGCACTGCTCCACCAGTTCCCGGCTGTTGGTGGAGAGGGGCGCCGCGCGCAGCTGGGCCAGCGCATCGGCCATCTGGGCGGCGCGTTCGGGGCCATAGCTGCGCCACCTGCTGAAGGCTTTCACCAGGCGGGAGGCGGTGATCGGGTTGCGCTGGTCGAGATCGGCAATGCGCTGCGCCAGGAAGCGGTATCCGCCGCCATCGGCGGCGTGGAACACGGGGGCGTTGCCCACCAGCCCGCCGAGCACTGCCCGCACGGAGTTCGGCGCCATCGGATCAAAGCGGGGATGGGCCAGAAGCCGCTCCACCCGCTCCAGTCCGTCAGCGAAGGGGGCTCCGGCCTCCAGGGCAAACCAGGAATCGAGGATCACCGGCCGCTCCTGCCACCGATCGTGGAAGGCGTCGAGGGCCGCGTGGCGCTCGGGCAGGGGCCAGGGCTGCAACGCCCGCAGCCCGGCGCGAGCCAGGGTCATGGAGCTGCTGTCGACAGCGGCGCGGGCGGCGGCGATGGCGGCCGGGTCGTGGGCGGCCACGCGCCAGCTCCAGATCATCGCCGTCAGGCGCCGATCTCCCTGGCCGGCGGGCCAGGGTTCGCTCCAGCCGGGGATACAGCCATCCAGGGCCGCGGCCAGGGGCACGGCGAGGGCTTCGCCGAGCCGGCGCATCAGCCCCAGGCGGGCGGCATGGAGGGCTGGTGGGTCGGGGGGGCCGCCGCTCGCCTCCTCAAGCTCCGCCAGCCCGGGGAGTTCCATCAGCAGCCCCCGGCTGGTTTGGGCGAGGGTTGAGTCGTAGAGGATCGCTCCATAGGCATCGATCAGCTCCTCCTCCAGGCGCTGCTCGGGAGCACCGGAGGCCCGGGCCAGCACCGCCTGGCTCAGCAGCACCTGGGCGGCATCCCAGCGGGCAAAGGGATCGCTATCCCAACGCAACAGGTGCACGAGTTCGGCCGGAGGCCGCCCGATCTCGAGCCGCACGGGCGCGGAGAAGCCTCGCAGCAGCGAGAGCGCTGGTGGATGGGAGCGGGCCGGCAAGCCCACGAAGCGCAACCGCTGTTCCGCCTGATCGAGGATGAGCAGGCGGGTGCGCTGCCCCCAGCGATCGGCGGGCAGCTGGTCGGCATGGGCCTCGGCGGCGGATTCCCCCTCCAAGCGCAGGGTGAGCGCTTGACCGTCCTGGCCGATCGCCCCGAGGGCCAAGGGCAGCACCAGGGGTTGCTTGGTCGCCTGCCCGGGGGTGGGGGGGGTGTGCTGGCGCAGGGTCAGCTCCAACACGCCGCTGGCATGCCAGCGGCGCAACACCTGCAGGTGGGGGGTGCCGGCTTGGTGGTACCAGCGGCGGAAGGCGTTGAAGTCGAAAGGGGGATGGACATCGCGACCGGATGCGGCCCAATCGGCCTCGGCCGCATCCCGCAACGCCGCCAAGAAGTCGTCGCAGGTGGCGGCGGTGCCGTCGTGGCGCTGGATATAAAGGGCGATGCCGCGCCGGAAGGTCTCCTCGCCCAGCAAGGTGTGAAGGCAGCGGATAACCTCAGACCCTTTTTCATAGATGGTGGTGGTGTAAAAATTATCGATCGCCTGGTATTCATCCGGCTGGACTGGATGGGCGGTGGGGCCAGCATCCTCCCGGAATTGGGTGTTGCGCAACAGCGCCACGGTGGGAATGCGAACCTGGGCACGGCCGTGCAGATCGGCACTGAAGCATTGATCGCGGAACACCGTCAGCCCCTCCTTCAAGGAAAGCTGGAACCAGTCGCGGCAGGTGATGCGATTGCCGGTCCAGTTGTGGAAGTATTCATGGGCGATCACACTTTCGATCCGCTCCAGCTCGTCATCGGTGGCGGTAACAGAATCGGCCAACACAAGCTTGGAATTGAAGATATTCAGGCTCTTGTTTTCCATGGCGCCCATATTAAAATGGCGCACCGCAACAATGTTATACTCATCTAGGTCGTACTCCAGGCCATACACCTCTTCATCCCAGCGCATCGCGCGCTGCAGCGAAGCCAGGGCATGGGCGGTGTAGGCGATGTCGGCCGGTTCCACCCAAAGGCGCAGCTGCACCGTGCGGCCACTGGCGGTGCGGAAGCTCTGCCTCACCTCCTCCAGCTGGCCAGCCACCAGGGCAAACAAATAGGAGGGTTTCGGGAAGGGGTCATCCCAAACGGCGTAGTGGCGTTGGCCCCTGGCCGCCTGCGGCAGAGCACCCGTCTCGATGCAGTTGCCATTGCTGAGCAGCACCGGGTAGCGCTCCTGATCGGCCTCCAGTCGCACCCGAAAGCGGCTCAGCAGGTCGGGGCGATCGGGGTGCCAGGTGATGCGTCGGAAGCCCTCGGCTTCGCACTGGGTGGTGAACAGGCCGCCGCTCACATAAAGGCCTTCCAGCGAGGTGTTGCGCTGCGGATCGATGCGCACCACGCTCTCCAACAGGAATGGCCGGGGCGGCGGGGCCAGCAGTCGCAGCAGGTCCTCCTCGCGCCGCAGGTCTGTCTCGACTAGCGGCACGCCGTCGATCGCCAGGGAGAGGGTCTCCAGGTCGACGCCCCGCAGCTCCAGCGGCGGCTGCTCGGGGCCGCTCGGGCCGGAGTGGGCCTGCCAGTCCGCCCAGCCCAGGGGATCGGGTTCCACCGCCAGCGTGGCGGCAACCGTGGTGTGATGGTCGTCGAGGCACACCTTCAAGTCGGTGCGCAGCAATCGCCAAGGCGAAGGGCGGTAATCGCTGAGCCGCACGGGCGCGGGCCATTCAAGGTGGGCCAATCCTAAAAAGGCCAGCACCCCGAACTCAATCCAGAGCACGGCATGGCCAGCCCCGGGGTAACGGCCACAAACGATCAGGGTTGGGCCCAGAAGGGACTGCGGAGCACCACCTGGGCCGCCGCGGTTACTTGGGAGCGGGAGCCGGCTGGCCACCGCCCTTGCCGCCGGCCTGCTGCAGGGCCGCCTTGACCTTGGTCATCACATCGGCCGGGACCTCCTTGGGACAGATCTCCGAGGCGCCGATCACGGCGGAGTTGACCGAACCCTTGCGCAGGTCCTCAATCGAGAGCGGTTTGTTGCCCACTTGCTGGATCTCGCCTTTGTGCATGCCGAGGATCAGCTGGGCAATCGTTTCACCAGCGATGCCCACCGCCTTGTCGAACTCCACGCCGGCGGAGCGGGCGATGCAAACGTTGACCGAAGCGATTCGGGTGTAGAGATTCATTTCCTGGGCAGTCGCCGGAGCGGCCTGAGCCGCCACGGGATTGAGCAGCATCGGCATCGCCACCAAGGGGGCGACCAGGAGAAACCGGCTGCGGCGAAGCAGGGAGAACAAAGTGGTGAATCCGGACAGGGCCATGCTGCTGCATGGAGGCGCCGGCTGCCCCTCAAGTGGCCGGTTGATCAGGCCGGCTGGTCAGCTGGCTGAGGCGCTCCGGCCAGAGGGGTTCCAGCTGGCTCGATCCGAATCTCGTGGTGGATCTCGGCCAGATCAAGGGTTCCATCACGCCAGCAGTAGATGGAGCGGGAGCGGTAGCGGTCCTGGTCCACCAGGCGAATGCTCTCGTGAACGTCCCAGCCGCCATAGTGAGACTCGAAGATCAGCTCATGCTCGTCCACCTGGCGGATCTGGCTCTTGTTGGGCGTTCCATCCAAATAACCGGTGGTGCGACGCAGCTGATGACCGCAGAGATAAGCCTCCATCGCGCCTTCACGCACATAGCGCGGTTTGCGCTCGAAAAAGTCGTACTCCTGCTCCGGCCACCAGCTGAAGCGATAGGCGGCCTCACCCTGAACTGGTTCCTGGAAGCTCTCGATTCGCAACCGCATATCCACGCGCAACACATCGCCATCGGCGAAGAAGTAGAGCCGGCGCGAGCGCCAGAGCCCGAGGTTGCGGGAAAACCAACGCCGCAGGCCGTTGTCCAGCTGGATGCGGCTGACCGGCTTGGCGAGCGGGATGGGACGCTCGGGCACATGGAACGGGGTGGGTGCTCCCAGACCCGATCCGGGGAGTTCGGGCGGGCTGTTCATCACCGGTCGTATGCGACCGCCATCCAGAAGGTTCCCCTTTCATAGCCCCAGCCGGTCGGTTTGTCTTGCCGGCCAGCGGCAATCCCCCCTCGGCGTTCGGTCCGTTGGGGGGGGGGAGGCCAACTGCCGGACGCTCCCCACTGGAGCGGGCCAGGTGCCCGCGAGCAAAGGGTGGAGTGTTCGCGTTGGCTCCCATAGGCTGGGCAGGCCTGATGAGTGGGGATAGTGCGCGCCGGGGAGGATGACCTCCAGTTCAGGTCGCCGGCCGGCGAGTCCCAGGCTGAAGGCTTGCTGCAACCCAGCCTGCGGCTGTTGCTGGTGGCCACTCGTCAGCATTTGGCCACGCCAGACCTGCGGGGCCTGCTCACCCTGCTGCGCACGGAGGATTGCGGCTTCGAGATCGCCCTGGAGATCGCCGATCCGGCCAAGGCCCCGGAATTGCTGGAACTGCACCGGCTCGTGGCCACGCCGGCTTTGGTGAAGCTGGATCCGCCACCGCGGCATGTGTTTGCCGGCAACACCATCACCTTGCAGCTGCGCAATTGGCTGCCCCGCTGGAAGCACGCGGAGGTGGTGAGCGCCTTGGGCAGGAGCCTGGGGCCGCAGGAGTTCGATGGCAGCCGCAGCCAGCGGGAGGTGCAACTGGAGGACCAGCTGCTGGTGATGCGCCAGGAGAACGAAACATTGATCGAGCGCCTCGGCGTGCAGGAACGGCTGCTGCGGATGGTGGCCCACGAGCTGCGCACCCCCCTGACAGCCGCCAAGTTGGCGTTGCAAAGTCACGGTCTCGGCCAGATCGATGAGCCCCGCTTCCACGATGTGCTGCGGCGCCGGCTGGACGACATCGAAGCCCTCTCCCGCGACCTGCTGGAGGTGGGCACCACCCGCTGGGAGGCGCTGTTCAACCCCCAGCGGTTGTCCATGGGGCCGGTGGTGGCTGAGGCGATCCTGGAACTGGAAAAGCTGTGGGTGGGCCGCAACCTGGAGCTTGTCACCGATATCCCGGCCGATTTGCCGGATGTGTACGCCGACCAGCGCCGCATGCGCCAGGTGCTGCTCAACCTGTTGGAAAACGCCCTCAAGTTTTCGCCGGACATGGGCCGCGTCAGCCTCACCCTGTTGCACCGCACCAGCCAGTGGGTGCAGGTGAGCGTGTGCGATAGCGGGCCGGGCATCCCCCGCGATGAGCAGCAGCGGATCTTTCTGGATCGGGTGCGGCTGCCCCAAACCTCCGGCACCACCTCCGGCTTTGGCGTGGGTCTTTCCGTCTGCCGCCGCATCGCCGAGGTGCACGGCGGCCGCATCTGGGTCGTGTCTGAACCGGGGGAGGGAGCCTGCTTTCATTTCACCGTTCCCGTCTGGTCAGGGCAAACGGGTTAGTCGCTCTCGCTCAGCGGCCGCTCTGGCCCGGCGATGGCCCCGGCCAGGCGGCTTTCGCTCAGGCCTGGGGGGTGGGCGGGGCAGGCGAACCGTTTCCGGCGCACTCGGCCAAGCTCAGGGCGGCCGTTGTGCCTGGCCCTCTGCCAGAACCTGTGCCTTGACGAAGGTCCCCACCGCCCCGTAGTTTCCAATCAGCAACGGCGCGATGCAGCGTCGATCGGCCCTGCCGATCGAGCCACGCCTCACCAAGCCGTTGTGGCCTCGCCCCCATCGTCTAGAGGCCTAGGACACCTCCCTTTCACGGAGGCGACAGGGGTTCGAATCCCCTTGGGGGTATCAGATACAGGGCAGATCTAGGCCCTGTGCATCACCTTGCGAACGGGCCGGGGTTACTGATTCCCGACGGGCGTGGCGCTCAAGGGCCCGCTGTGGGCTTCAGCTCAGCCTGGCGAGGTCCCATTCGCGGCCAGCAGCCAGGTGAGCGCGGCAATCACCCGCTGCTGTTGCTGTCTGCCGGCAGGGGCTGTCTACCCGCAGGGGCTGTCTCCACGCGGCGGCTGTCTCCTTGCGGCGGCTGTTTCCACGCGGCGGCTGTTTCCACGCCGCGGCCCTCTCCACGCGGCGGGGACGCCGACCGCCATCGACAACCAGCTCGGCCCGATCGATCGAGACGCCGCTTCGCGGCGAACCCAGCCCGCGCTGCCCGGGCAAATGGCGTCAGAGCGGCTCCTGGCGCCCCTTCAGGCGAGGAGGGTGGCGCGGCGCTGGGCTTCCTGCTGGACGCCGCGCAGATTGGAGGCAAGGTCCTGCTGGAGGCGTTGCTCGATTAGGCCGATGGGCATGCCGGGCTTGCCCTGCACCGTGAGCTCGTACAACAACCAGGAGCTGATCCCATCGCAGCCGACGCGCCAGGCCCCCTCGAAGCAGCGGAAGTCGCCCTCAACCAGGGTGAAGCGGAGGCTGCCATGCTGACGATCCTCCTCCAACTCCAGCAGCACCCGGGCGGAGAAGCGCATGCCACAGAACTGTTGGCTGCCCACCTGCTCCAAGCCCACCCGGTTGCCACGGCGCCAGAGCAGGCGGGAGCTCTGCAGGTTGGGAATGAAGCAATGCAGGTTGGCGTAGTCCGTCAGGACGGACCAGAGCCAGTCGGGATCGAGAGCCAGCCTCAGCTTCACCGCGAGGCGGCGAACTCCGCCCTGCTGACGTTCCATCTCCTGCTGAATCGTGTCGAGGAGACAGCTGGCGTCCCCGACCGGCTCAAGCATGGATCGGGGCGATGGAGTTGGAGGAGCCAGGAGCTGCGACAAGAGGGCAAATCACGTGTGCAGGTCAGGGCCGACACCGAAAACGGGTGAGCGGCGGTGGGTCAGCGCTCGGCGAAGCGGTTTGGCAGCGCCGGAGCCTGAAAGGAGGGCGCGGGCGGCGAGGCCAGCGCTGTTGGTCACCGCTGGGCCGGGAGTAGCGCGAGGGCGACCCGGCTGGACCGTGGATCGGCGGAACCCGAGCGGGCAGCCGCTGAAACAAGCCGGTGGAGCGGTGATTTTGACTCAACTTAACCTGATTTCGCGGCTTTGCGCGGTCCCCGTCTGGGGGGCCTGAGAGCGGGAACCCGGGTACTTATGATCGGCCGGCGTTCCGGCGGTTCCACTGAATATGCGCGTTTCCACGGGTCAGCCCAGCCGTGCCGACAACCGGATGTTCTCGGTTGTGGTCGAATCCCTGGGCATCGGCCGGCAGCGGCGCTCCCAGCGCACCCTCACCGTGCCCTTTGAGCGTCTGCAGTCGCTGATGCAGACCATCGCCCAACAGGGTGGTCGAATTGTGGCGATAAACGAAGCTGAGGTGCAAGCTGCAGGGGCCACCCCAGATTCGGTGGCTCCCGCTCCTGCCGCCGAGGCCCCTAACCCCGCCCCTACTCCGAAAGTGAGCTCCTCCGCCCACGCCGACGTCCCGGTCAACCTCTACAAGCCGAAGACCCCCTTCATCGGCACCGTCACCGGCAACTACAGCCTGCTGGCCGAAGGCGCCATCGGCCGGGTGAACCACATCACCTTCAACATCAGCGGCGGCGACCCCAATCTCCACTATGTGGAGGGTCAATCGATCGGGATCATCCCCGATGGCGAGGACGCCAACGGCAAACCCCACAAGCTGCGCCTCTACTCGATCGCCAGCACCCGCCACGGCGACAACCTGGAGGGCAGCACCGTGTCGCTGTGCGTGCGGCAGCTGCAATACGAAAAGGACGGCGAAACGATCAACGGCGTCTGCTCCACCTTCCTCTGCGACATTGAAGAGGGAGCCAAAGTGAAGATCACCGGGCCGGTGGGCAAAGAGATGCTGCTGCCACCCGATGAGGAGGCCAACGTGATCATGCTGGCCACCGGTACGGGCATCGCACCGATGCGCGCCTACTTGCGCCGCATGTTCGAGCCCGGTGAGCGCGACAAGAACCCCGGTTACCAGTTCCGCGGCAAAGCCTGGCTGTTCATGGGGGTGCCGAAAACCGCCAACCTGCTCTACGAACACGATTTTCAGCGCTACCTCTCCGAGTTCCCCGATAACTTCCTTTACACCAAGGCGATCAGCCGCGAGCAGGAAAATGCCAAGGGCGGCCGCATGTACATCCAAGACCGGGTGTTGGAGCACGCCGAAGAAATCTTCTCCCTGATCGAAGATCCCCGCACCCACGTGTACATGTGCGGCCTGCGCGGCATGGAGCCGGGCATTGATGAGGCAATGACCGCCGCAGCCGCCGCCAAGGGGCTCGACTGGGCTGAGCTGCGCCCCAAGCTCAAGAAGGCCGATCGCTGGCACGTGGAAACCTACTGAGCGGCACTGCTTCCGCACCGTCAACGCCGATTTCGATTCCGGCCGCCCCCCGGCCGCTGATAGCGAGGGCCGCCGCGGCGGCCCTTTTTGCTGGCTGCCCAGGCCGGACGCCCCGGCCCCGCTGATCCGGGAACGCTCACAGTGCACGCTGCCTCCCGCCTGGAGGGAAGCGCGGTTCGGCATCCGTCGTTAAACCAGAGGAACCGGCACTGCAGCGATGTCCGCAATCCTCACCAATCCCTTGCGGGTGGGCCTGCGCCAGGAGCGGGTGATCACGCCGCAGTGCATCGTGATCTTCGGAGCCAGCGGCGACCTCACCCATCGCAAGCTGGTGCCGGCCCTGTTCGAGCTGTATCGCCAGCGGCGGCTGCCCAGCGAATTCGCGGTGCTGGGCTGCGCCCGACGCCCCTGGAGCGATGAAGACTTCCGGGGCAAGATGGCGCAGGCCCTGGCGGGCGAGATCGCCGACCACCCCAGCGCCTGGGAGCAGTTCTCCCAGGGCCTCTTCTATGAACCGGTGGATCTGCAGCAGAGCGACCACCTGGTGCGGTTGGCCTCGCGCCTGGAGGCGATCGACCGCTTGCGGGCCACCCGCGGCAACCGCACCTTCTACCTGTCCGTGTCGCCGGAGTTCTACGGCAGTGGCTGCCGCGCCCTGGCGGGGGCCGGCCTGCTGGCGGACCCCGAACGCAGCCGGGTGGTGATCGAGAAGCCCTTCGGCCGGGATTACGCCAGCGCCCAAACGCTGAACAAGATCGTGCAGACCTGCGCCAAGGAGAGCCAGGTGTTCCGCATCGATCACTACCTCGGCAAAGAAACGGTTCAGAACATCCTGGTGATGCGCTTTGCCAACACGATCTTCGAGCCGATCTGGAATCGCAACTACATCGCCAATGTGCAGATCACGGCGGCGGAAACCGTGGGGGTGGAGGAGCGGGCCGGCTACTACGAAAGCTCTGGCGCCCTGCGGGACATGGTGCAGAACCACCTGACCCAGATCCTGGCGCTCACCACGATGGAACCGCCGGGCCGCTTCGATGCCGAAGCGATCCGCAACGAGAAGGCCAAGGTGCTGCAGGCCGCCCGCCTGGCCCGGGAGGACGAGGTGTGGAAATGCTGCGTGCGGGGCCAATACAGCCAGGGGGGCACCGCCGCCGCTCCCCTGCCCGGCTACCGGCAGGAGCCGGGGGTGAACCCGAACAGCACCACGGAGACCTACGTGGCGATGAAGCTGTTCATCAACAACTGGCGCTGGCAGGGGGTGCCCTTCTATCTGCGCACCGGCAAGCGGCTGCCCAAGCGGCTCAGCGAGGTGGTGCTCACCTTCCGCGAGGCGCCGGTGCACCTGTTCGATGCCGCCGGTGGGGCGCCGACGCCCAACCAACTGATCCTGCGCATCCAGCCCGATGAAGGGGCGGAGATCAAGTTCGAGGTGAAAGCCCCGGGATCCGGCATGCGCAGCCGCCCTGTCGACATGGCCTTCTCCTACGACGACTCGTTCGGGGAACCCTCCGATGAGGGCTACGTGCGGCTGCTGGCGGACGCCATGCTGGGAGACCCCACCCTTTACACCCGTAGCGACGAGGTGGAGGCGGCCTGGCGGCTCTACACCCCACTGCTGGCGTTGATTGAGGAAAGCCCCTGGCAGCTACCGGTGCATCCCTACGAGGCCCGCACCTGGGGCCCCGCCGCCGCCGACAACATGCTCGCCGAAGACGGCTTGAGCTGGCGCCGCCCCTAGCCGCCCCGGCCCGCCCCGCCTCGCTGCCGCGCCGAACACCTGTTCCCCCCACTCCTGGAAGCACCATGCCCGCCCAGCTCACCCTCGCCGCCCCCGCTGAGGTGCCCCCCGCCGAGGTCAGCCCCTACCTGGAGCGCCTCTGGAGCCGCGACCTGGAGGGCTCCACCGGCGCTTCCACCTTCACCCTGATCGTTTGGGAGCCCTCCTGGCTTGAGCAGCAGATGGTGCGGCTGGGCCGGGTGGAGGGGCCGATCCGCGGCCTTGATCGCGATGACGTGATGGAGGCGGCCCGGGAGGCGATCAGCGAATGCGACATGCCCCACAGCACGGCGCCGATGGATCCGCGGCTCACCTGGAAACTCGGGGCCCTGGCCGGTGACCACAGCGCCCAGGACCTGCGCGGCCAATTCGTGGAGAGCGCCATCAGCGCCCATATGCCGCGGCGGTTGATCACCCTCGCCCCCACCCTCGATGCGGCTCTGCCGCTGGAAACGATGGTGGCGGCCTACTGCCCGCTGCCGGAGGAGCGGGGCGGCAGCGACGCCTGCGGCGACGTGATCGTGCTGCGGGGAGGCGTCGGCGCGATCCAGCAGGGTTTGCCGATGATCCAGCCGCTGGTGGGCGACGACCTGCCCTGCTGGGTCTGGTGGAACAGCAGCCTTGATGAACCGATCGACATGCTGGAGGCCCTGGCGCCGCCCCGCCGCCGCCTGGTGATCGACAGCTCCCTCGGCGAACCGCGTCGCTGCCTGGAGGTGCTGGTACGCCACATCGAGGCCGGCCAAGCGGTGAACGACCTGAACTGGCTGAGGCTACGCAGCTGGCGCGAGTCGCTGGCGATGGTGTTCGACCCTCCATCGCGCCGCGATGCCCTCGCCCACGTGGTGCGGCTGGATATTGACGTGGAGGGGGATCATCCGGTGAAGGGCCTGCTGCTGGCGGCCTGGCTCGCCGATCGGCTGGGCTGGCACCTGGTGGCGAGCCATGCCGCTTCCGACGATGGCATCGGCGCCGAGTTTCAACGCAACGATGGCGCCACCGTGCAGTTCCGCCAGATGGCCGTTCCCATGGGCCATCCCAAGGCCCATCCAGGCGCGATCGTGGGCCTGCGCCTGATCTGCGAGCCACCGAATCGCCCGCCGCTTTGCGTGATCCTCTGCTCGGAATCCGGCGGCTGCATGCGGCTCGAATCCGGGGGGATGGCGGCGATGGAGCTGGCCGAAGACGTGGTGCCTCTGCCGGAGGAGAAGGAGGAGATGGAGCTGGCCCGCCTGCTGGGCGGCGGCCACGACACCACCAACCCCCTGCTGGCGGCGGCGGCTCCCCTGGCCCTCGACCTGTTGCCCGGCGCCGACGCAAGCTGATCGGCACCCCCGCGCCGGATCGTTGGCCTGCCTGATCGCCGCGCCCTGCAGCGGCAGCGGCAAGACCCTGCTCAGCCTCTGCCTGACGGCCCTGGCCCAGGAGCGCGGCGTGACGCTGCAGCCGTTCAAGGTGGGGCCCGACTACCTGGATCCCCAGCTGCTCTCGGCCGTGGCGGGCAGGCCCTGCCGCAACCTCGACACGCTGCTCTGCGGCCCGGACTGGGTGCGCCGCTGCTTCCTCTGGCACGGCAGCCGGGCCGAGCAGGTGCTGGTGGAGGGGGTGATGGGCCTGTTCGATGGACGGGGGCCCAGCAGCGACGGCAGTTCCGCCGAAGTGGCGGCATTGCTGGGGCTGCCGGTGGTTCTGGTGGTGGAGGCCTCGCGCCAGGCGGGCTCCCTGGCGGCGCTGGTGCGGGGCTTCCGCGACCACGGCCCCCCGGCCGTGCGGCTCGCCGGTGTGGTGCTCAACCGGGTGGGCAGCGAGCGCCATCACGCCCTGTTGCGGGAAGCCCTGGAGGCCATCGCCGTGCCGCTGCTGGGGGTGCTGCCCCAGCACGCCTCCCTGGAGCTGCCCTCCCGCCATCTGGGATTGCTGCCGCCCGAGGAGCTGGTGGACCTGGGCGAACGGCGCCGCCAGTGGGCCCAGCTGGCCCGGCGCCATCTCGACCTCAGGCGGCTAGAGCCGCTGTTGGCGCCGCCCGTGGCTGGGACGGCGGCCGCTTTGGATCCGATTGCCTGGACCCTGGCCCAGGCGGCCCCGTCAGCGGTTGGCTGCGCCCCCAACGGCCGCGATCCGGCGCCGCGGCGGTTTGGCTGGGAGGCGGCGGTGCTGGATCCCGCAGTGCTGGATCGCGGGGTGCTGGATCCCGCGGTGCTGGATCCCGCCGATCAGGCCCTGGCCGCCCTGGAGGCAGCTGGCGCCAGCGGTTCCCAGCCCCCGCTCACGGTGGCGATCGCCAGCGACCGGGCCTTTCACTTCCGCTATCCCGAAGCCGAGGAACTGCTGCGAGCCGTGGGCCTGGACGCCCAGCCCTGGAGTCCCCTGGCCGATGAGCCCCTGCCGCCGGGCTGTCGGGCTGTGATCCTGCCGGGGGGCTACCCGGAACTGCATGCCGCCCAGCTGGCGGCGAGCCGACGCAGCCTCGGGGCGCTGACAGCGGCGACGGCCGCTGGATTGCCGATCCTGGCCGAATGCGGCGGGCTGCTGCTGCTGGGCGAGCAGCTCCACGATGCCCATGATCAGCCCCAGCCGATGGCCGGTGTGCTGCCCTTCAGCGCCCGCCGCGGCGCCCTCAGCCTCGGCTACCGCCAGGCCGAGGCGATCAGCGATGGCCTGCTGGTGCGCCGCGGCGAGCTGCTGGCGGGCCATGAATTCCACCGCTGGCAGCTGCTGGAGGCCCATGGGGCCGCCCAAGCGGAGGCCACGGATCCTGCGGGGGTGGCGGGTCCGGCGGGGGTGGCGGCAAACCAGCGCAACGAACGCATGACAGCAGCCCGGCGGTTGTGGCAGCTTGAGGGCTGGGGTTCACCGCGGAGGCCCGAGGGATGGACGACCACCCACATCCACGCGACATGGCTGCATCTCCACTGGGCTGGTTGTCCGGTGATTCCGTGGCGGCTGGCCGCCGCTTCCGCCAGCGCCGCGCCGCTGCCGAGGAACGCCGCTTTGTCCATCCCCAGGCCCCCCGCCCAACCCAGGTGAGGGAGCGCTGGCGCCTGATCGTGCGCGGCCGGGTGCAAGGCGTGGGCTATCGCCTCAGCTGCCAACGGCAGGCCGAGCAGCTGGGCTTGAGCGGCTGGGCCCGCAACCGCCCCGATGGCACGGTGGAGGTGGAGGCGGAGGGGCCGGTGCAGCTGCTCGGCGAACTGCAACTCTGGTGCGCCCGCGGGCCCCAGGGAGCGGAGGTGAGCGGCGTGACCAGCCATGTGATCCCCTGCAATGGCTCGGACTGGTTCGAGATCCGCCGCTGAGACGCGGCGGCTGTTGAGATTGGTCGCCCCACCCGCACAGCATCAGCGAGCAAGGGCCTGCGACACGGCTGGGCCGCTCCACAAAAAACTCCCCCCGCTGGGCAGCGGAGGGAGCAGAGGGATCCAACGTTGGTGTGATGGAGCTAAGGGGTGTGATGCAACTACAGAAATCAGGCCAGACGCATGGCCTTCACACGCCGGCGCAGCTTGCGGGTGTAACCGAAGGCGGCGCCGGCACCGAGGATTGGAAGAGGACCAGGGACCTGCTGAGTGAAGGTGTTTTGGTAGCTATTAATCATACCGCCATTGCCAACAGTGCCAGGGGTGGCAGTGTCGAGAATGTAGAGCTCACTGAGTCCAACCGCCAGATCGTAGTGCAGATCATACACCATATTGAAGGGATCATAGATGAGTGTGTGCAGCAAATCTTTCTTAGTGCCTCCTGGATTGGTTGACCAGATTTCCTTGGTAATCTTGGCATCGCCAATAACGCCACCACTCAAACTAACATCCTTAAACACATCGAAGGGGTGGGGCACCGTTGGATCGATCTTGATTAAATAATCAAACGTGCTCACGCCATCGGCCGGCATCAAGTCGGGAGTGAAATCAACATCCACCTGCCATT
>Ga0315903_10002581_pt1 | contig 26309 bp, 38 predicted proteins | sample LakEriMetagenome_7_FD_203524 | JGI IMG/M metagenome (GOLD analysis project Ga0315903, IMG submission 203524) | Freshwater fungal communities from buoy surface, Lake Erie, Ohio, United States - Buoy 2 MA119 | ecosystem: Environmental > Aquatic > Freshwater > Lake | place: USA: Lake Erie, Ohio... | reverse complement strand
TGGTGTTGATGTCGTACTGCTTTTGCATCACCAGCTCAAAGCCCTGGTCGGTCGTTGCGCGCATCACAGCGGCACCGGCATCCGACGGCACAGCATAGCGGCCCGGCAGGATTTCCATCGCATCCTTTTGCCAGAATGGGTTCACTTCAGCCGAAACCGTGTTCAGGAAGGTGATGGCAGCGCCGTTGGCGGGCGTTGCAGTTACGTTCTTGTACTGGAGTTCAGCATCGGTAGTACCGCCGCCGGAGATGATCGGGGGCGAGATTTGCACAACACCCGAACCGCCGGCACCCGACACGATGGCCGTGATACGGAAGGTCTTGAGCTGGCCGGTATCGCCCTTGGTGATCTGATGCACAGCATTGACGCCGGCAATCGTGAACGCATCGCCAACCTTAACCGTGCCAGAACCAACTGCGATGGTCAGGTTTTGGTAGCGGTTGTCAACGTTCGCGGTTTCGCCAGTGCCAGCCGTCGAAGTTGCCTTCGGGGTGTAGTACTGGTTTGCGCCGTTCACGGTCACAGTCAAGCCAGCGCGAGCGGTCAGACGGTTAGCGTAGTCGAGCTTGTAGGTCTCAAACGATGCAATCATTCCGACATAAGCCTTCTCATAAGCCGTCAGCGGCTTACCTTGCAGGGTTTGACGCGAAGCCAAGTTAGATGCCATGCCGTTGTAATCACGGGTGGACAAGGCGAAGTAGCGGTCGAAACCTTGCACGCCTTGCTCGTTCATGATTGCTTCGGCCTGAGCCACATCGTCAAAGCCAGAAGCGGCAGTAGTGCGCTTGACAACGAGCGTGCCCTGGTTTGCGGCGACGTTCATGATGGCCAAGTTGATGTCACTGGCCAGCTTCTGCTTGGCAGAGTCACCCAGACGGCCTTCTTGCAGCGTGTCGCGCAGCTCGGTGGCGGTCAGCACCCAGGGCACAGACTTGTTGAAGCCGAGCGTAGCCGGTACGCTGAGCTGCGTGAAGTCCTTGAAGTTCGAGGTCATGTCAGTACCGTCGAACGATTGCGCCACGTAGGGCTGGGGACGCCAAATGACGTTGTTCGTGCGCTCCATCATTGCGCTGTCGGTGTTGTACACAGCGACATTGCGGGAAAGCACGAGGGCGTCATTAAAGCCTTCGAGGATGTCTTCGAACGCTACGCGTTCTTCTTTACTAAATGCATTTGCCATGATTGGTTCTCCAAAAAGTTAGTTTAGGCAGTGCGCTTTTGCCGTTTGTAGGCCATTACCTTTGAGTAATTGCCCGTCTTTTCGGCTTCGGCGCGAAGTCGGTCTAAGGTTGAGTCTACCGTTCCAGATACGCGGCCAGTTCCCTGAACCGTTTTCTCTGGCGGAGATGCCGCCTTGCGGTTTGTTACTTTCAACTGAGTCTCCAGTTTTGCAATCGCAAAAGCGAATTTTACGGGGTCGCTGATTGAAGCAAGTTCCTTTGCCTTCTTTGGGTTCTTGCCGAGCGCATAAACCAACAAAGCCGGATTGTCTGCACCTTGCAGAATAACGCCTTGCTGCGTGGTATTGAAAGACTCCTGAACGATACCTTCGGCATCGTCATAATCCTTCACCTTCAGCTCAGCTTTGGCTTTTCCGTAGCCTTGCAGCTTAGATTGCCATTCCTGCTGTTGCTTCTCAATATCGGCCTGCACCTTGGCAGCTTGCTCATCGGCTTGTCGCTTGCGCTCAAACCATTGGGCGAGACTGTTTTCGAACTTCTCGGCGTCATAGTCGAAGTCCTCTAGCGTGGGCTTTTTTCCAATTTCAGGCGCTTTGGGCGCTTGATCTTGGGTCAGCTTAGCTTCGAGTTCCCGATTGCGCTTCTGTAGCTCTCGGTGCTGTTTACGCAGCTCGCGTACCCATTCGGGCGCTGGCTTTTCTTCCTCTTGAGGTGGCGCTTCCTCACCGATAGTAACGATCAACTCATCTTCCGTGCTTTCATCTTGCTTTGCCTCAACATCAGGCGCTTGGCCTTCTGCTTCGGTTTCCACTTCGATTTGCGCTTCGGTTTCAGGTTGCTCGATTACCTCGTTTTCTGCCGTTTCTAACATAGTTTCCCCATTGATAAACTCACCCCATTAAAGGCCGGGTGGAATGCCTATATCAATTTATTGTAATTCCAAGAACACTCAGCATATGCCGAGCTTCCATATTTTCGAAGACTAAAATTGCTTGAATAGTATCTTCCTCGTCCAGCAATATTAACCGCAATTCTTCTGATGCTGCACGCAGTTCGCGTTCATGTTGCGTCTGCAAAATCAAATTAGCTTGTGCGGCTTGTAGTTTTGCGATCTCGCGCTGAAGGCTACGTATCTGGTCTAGTTCGCCAGTGTAGTCAATCAATTTTCGAGCAATACGTTGCGCTTGTGGTAGCTCAGATTCGGCCATTGTTCGGCCAATGCGGCGTAGATGCTCATGTTCAAATTGATCTAAGCTGGCCTCCAACATGGCCCGCTCGCGCATCCATCCTTTTTTCCTACGACGCGCCGCAGAGTCAGTAAAAAAACCTCCTCCTATTGCCTGCGGCTCGGCAATGCTACCCCATGATGCACCCCACGATGCACCCCAGGACGCTCCCCATGCCGATGACATTTAGGCTGGCCCCCACGGATCTGCATTAGTGCCTGTGCCATCAATCAGGTAATTGTTGACTTTGCGAACATCTGCCTGAATTGGCGTAGTTGTAGCCGCCGCAATAACTGCGGATGCTGTATTAGCAGCACTTTCAATCAAATCCAATTTTGGGGCTCTAGCAGTTGTATAACCTTGAGCGGTCATGCCAGATTGAACAGCCGCAGGAACTTGGCTGATGTCACCCGTAATAACTGGTGAAGCAGTTGATACGATAGATGTATACACCTTGCCGGCGAACAGTGTGATCGAGCCGCCGCCAGTGGTGCTTGAGACAAGTGGGGTTGCGTTGTCATCGCGGTAAAGCCTGTGCCCGCCAGTAAACTCCAAACCAGTTGATGACACATTGTCAAGCTTTAGGTTCAGGATTGAGGTGACAACGCGGAAGTTGGCAGCATCCTCGGCCACGATGCCTCCGAACCAGTTTCGAATACCATCGGCGGTTGTTGTGTTGTAGGCGAACCAAGCATAAAGCCGGTCGACGGAGGTCTGCCCGTTGGGGGCGCTGATATCCACCTGGATATTTGGGTAGTCTGGAGCGAACTCGGTGACAGTTGATCCGTCAATGGCGATGCCGTCGTACACCGTGTCGGCCTGCTGAGTCACGAGAGCTGACCAGCCAGTTGAGCCGACTACTACCTGCGTCAAGAACGGCAGCTTGGCGGTCGCGCCGCTTTGCCATGTGGCCGTGATCGTCAGCGTGTTGCCCGTGGTGTAACCCGTTCCCTCGTTGTAGGTCGCGCTGTAGCTCGTGCCCGCGACGATCTGGTTGACCACTTCGGTCGCCGTCGTGTTGTTGTAGACCCGCAGGCGCGTGCCCGCCGTCAGGCCGGTGATGCTGACCGTCTTGGGCGGGGCCACCGTACCGTTGGCATCGGTGCGGGTGCCGACAAATGTCGCGCCGTTGGCGAGCGTGATGACGCCCGTCGTCGTCATGTCCCCGGTGTAGGTGCTGGCCTTGATCGTGAGCGTGTTGCCCGCCCGAGCGAACACGCTTGCAGCCGTGGCGTCGATGACCACGTTCAGCGCCCCGGCGTTAATGAGGTTGCCGGAGCGGGTCAGGTCGAGGTCGACCGCCACGTTGGCGGCGAGGCTCATCCAATACTGAACGTAGTCGTAGACCTTCTGCGGAGTCTCCAGCGTCGTGTATGCAGCGACCGTGGCCGGGTTGGTCTGCGTGAGCAGGGTGTTGGGCACCATCGAAATGGTTTCGGTGGTGCGCGCCGTGTAGTCGAGCGAGGTTTTTTTGATGTAGTTGAACCCGTACTTGCGGACGCGGAGTGTGAACGGCCCGTAGCCGGTGGCACCGGTGACATATTCACTTGTGCGCGTCCAGCGGTTGCGGATGACAAGCCCCGCTTCGCCTTGGCCGATGGTGCCGATAATGGTGCCGCTGGCGTTGGTGGTCAGCGTTGCCGTTTTGACCGGCTGGAAGGAGGCGTCCTTGCTAGTCCACCAGCCCGCCGACCCACTGGCATCCAGCAGCGACAGCAACACATCCTGCACGCCTGCACCGGCAGCATCCACGATCACGGGCCGCACGCTGTACGCCTCATAAATCTGGCCATTACCAGTATTCGAAAACCAACGGAAAGCCGCTGCATACCCCGTTGGAAATGTTGTGTTGGCGTAGTAGTGGATGCCGTTGGGCAGGTTGAACGTGTTCAGAAATACCGGAGTGCTGAAGAAAGGATCGGAAGGAGCTGCCCCGAGGTATTGCACATCGAACTCCACCGCACCACGAGTTTCAAACCCTGTATCGACGCGCGGCGACAAGATGCCCGAGAACACAATGCTGTTTTGGTTGGTCGCGTTGGGAGTGCCTGTGAAGAACCCAGATCGCTCGCCAACGAACCTGCACTTCTGCAAGGTCGTGTTGTCCTTCTGAACGATCACAACATCTGTGAAAGTGCTGGATACAGCGGTAAACTCCGTGGTGCTGACATTCTGATTGATACGAACCAATTTGTTTGCGCCAGCGGCAACGCCACCTTGTTGCGCTTGCATTGAGCAGCCATACAAGCGAGTGCGTCCGGCCCAGTCCATGTCAATGTAGGCGGTGCTGTGGCTCTGTAGTGAGATGACCCCGCCGTCGCGGCCCTCACTGCCCACGGCGTGGCCGAACTGGAGCAGGCCGGAAACGATCAGTTGTGCATCGCTCGCCCCAAGCAGCAACCCACTCTTGAGCCCGCCAAACACAGCACCCGCCTGGATGGTTATGCCGCCTGCGTCATAGCGCACAGTCTTACCGCGAGAGTCGCCCACATACGCGGCCCCGTTGGTGCCAACGATGTCACCCACATCGTGGCTGACAATGTATGTTGTTGTGTTGTTCGGTGTCGTTGTCCATGCCTCATGGACGGTGATCGTGTTGGTTGTGGCTGTTTTGATTGCACGGCTCTGTCCCGACCCAGTTCCACCAGTCAAAAAGATAATCCGGCCAGCCCATGTGGAACTGAAACCGGAGCCTGTCAGCGTAGTAGTAGACCCACCCGTGGCTGTGCCAGAGGCGATGCCGCTACTAACGAGAATTGTCGATCCGCTGAGAGTGATTGCCATGTCAAAAGTCTAGCACAATGAAAAAAGGGATTGATGAGCTTGAATCAAATCTCTTTGAGTCATCCTATTTTACTCATCAGTTTCGATGCGTGAAATGCGTCCTTTTTCTCGAATAACGCGCTTTGGTTTACTGATTGCTGCGATAGCTTTTTCAGTGTTGGCGCGGCTTGTGTCTGCAAACTGGCCAACGGCTTCTGACATTTTCTCTACAGCGTCTCCAATTACTGCAACGCTCTGCCCAAGTCCAGCCACAGCATTCATCATGGTTTGACTTGCCTGCATCATTGAATCATTGGTTTGACGTTCAGCGCGCAATTGCTCAATTTGTGTATCTGTGCTTTCAACCTTGCGACGGCGCATTTCATTTTCTAGACGCATCGCCTCAATCTCTAATGAAGTTTTTTCGTCAAGTGGCGCAGCGAGCGGTTTCACAATAGCGTCATTAGATGTATTTTCTTGCCCATATCCACCGCCAATACCATCTAGAGTTTCAGCTGTTTTTGCCCTGGTCAAATCAACCTCTGCCATTGTTTTGACTGCATCTGCCTTGGCCTTGGTTGCCTTGGCAATTGCCTCCTCAGCAGCAGCCTGCATGTAAATGGCCTGCGGGTCAGGTTGCTGGCCTTGCATTTCAGCGGCCATTTGCTCGGCTTCTTGTTCGGTTGCCTTCACAGCGCCCATGCGCACGAGTTTGCCGCGGAAGTAATCGCGCACATCGCTTACGCCTTCGCCTTCCATGTTCATCATGGCCATGGCAGAAATAACCTGCATGGTTTCCGGGTCTTGTGTGACTTGCATCATGCCAGTAAGTGCGCGAACCGTAGCTTGGCGCTTGCTTGAGCTGCTTGGGCCAACATCCACGGCAATATCAAATTCAGCTTCGCTCAGATCGTTTTCGTATTCCAGCTCGCCGTCTTTTGACAAAACCGGGCGCATGAGTTCCACCGATTCAATGGCACCGCTAGCCGCCATTGATTTCATTTTGCGGCCCTGCTCTACGAATACGTCTTTTGCCATGCTGAGCCAGATCTCTCCGCTGCGTTTCACGGCCTTGGACATGTTGCTCATGTAGATGTAGGTCTGCATGTCAAGGCGCTGCTGGATCATCTCCACCGCTTTGCCGGAGATATTCGACACCATCTTATCAGCGCCCTGCTGATTGCCGAGAAGGTCTTGCATGTCCTGCTCTGTGATCTGCAATAGCGCGGCCATTGCAGGCGGCAGGTTCGGGGCTTTGGTGTAAGCAGCTGGCCCGCCGACCACCTGCTGGCCCATTGCATCCGTCACCGGGTTGATGAGCAGATACGGAAAATTCTTGATGTTGTCCTCGGCCCACATCATCTGATGCCCTGCGATCTGCTCAGGCGTGAAAATGGGCTTTTCGACAGTCGAAAGCGCGGAGATTTCACCGAGCTTGGACAGTTGCATGTTCTTCAGGCGCTGCGCGTCTTTGGCTAGGCGAACGTGGCCCATGCAGCGCTCAACGCCATCAATGAACCAGCGCTTGCCATACATCGGCACGATGGGAATATGCTTGCCAGCGATGTAGCCGCAATCTTCCAGCACCGCATTGCCGCTCAGAATGTACTTTCGCACGCGCTTGCGCTTGACCTTCTTCTGACGCACCTCACGCGCGCCGGTGGCCTGCAGTTCCAAAAGCAGCTCGTTTTCGTCGGCCTCTAGCTCGGCGTCCGTGTAGCGTTCTTCTTCACCGTCGAGCTTCTCATAAATGCGGACGGTTTCGCTTGTCTCCTCGATCCTGTAATACTCGGCCACATAGACCAGATCAGGCGTTAGCCAGTCGAATTCATGCTGAAACACATCCTTAGGCCAGCTACTAGGGTCATCGCCCCATTCTTCAGCGTATGCTTCACGGGTCATCGCGGTTAGCACATAGCACCGCTTGGCGTCTGCCTTGTCCTGGCGCTTTGCGTTCAGATCAAAGAAAACGCACGAATCAGCGTCGAAGATCGGCTCAATCCGAATGCGCTGCTTCTCGTCGTCCTCGTCTTCCTCGTCTTCATAGACTGTACGCAAGCGCCATGCACCGAATCCACCGCCTACGGCTTCCTCGAATGCGTTGTCGTATGCTTCATTTGCGCTCGAATCCAGCTCATCGGCGCGATAAAGCCCGTCGCAAGTATCTGCCAACTTGTCATATTCTGAGTCGCCATCTTTCGGCACAAAGTCAACCGTGATGCGGTTGTTGCGGTACTCGTTGATGATGCGAATAACGGCCAGGTGAATCTTGTTCACCTCAAAGCGTGGCTTGCTCTCGAACTGCTCGCCTAGCTGGCCTTCCCACTGCGCACCGCTTAGGCTATAGAACCGGCGGTCTTGAAGGCATTGCATGCGCTCATCGCGCAAAGCCGATTGAATGGCATCGAATTCGGCCATTGCCTCGCTGTGAATAGCTGCCCACTTTTCCGCTTTGCTGCGTGCCATAAAAAAGCCCCGAAGTATCGGGGCAGTTTATACCACATTGGAGCGATTATCTCCAAGCGGAGACAGTCGGCACAGCATGAACCATCTGCGGCTTGGCGGCTGGCATCCTCTGAACCAAGTTGACCGCATCGAACATCGGGTCCAACTGGTCGTCATGCGCCCCAGCAGGGAAGGCTGCAACCTCGGCCAAAAAGTCGGATAACCAAGGTGCATCTTGCGGCAGCATGACGTTTCCGGCTTCGATAAACGGGGCAGCGTCGTGCGCTCGGCTGATTTTGTCCTTGTTGCGTTGCACAGGCACCACGGGAATGCTTTCGCGCCGGAGGGTCTGAATCAAGCCAGTTCCGGACACCTTGTCCTCGACGTACATGCCGCGCAGGGTCGCTGCTTGGTACAGTGGCCGAATGTCATTCAGGTGCTTGAGCCAAAAGGCGCGAGCCTGCACCAGCAGCTCTGGAGCCTCCCACTTGCCGCGAATCTGGTCGATCTTGACGGCCTTGCCAACGGTCGACCGTGCCCAGCACTGCAAAACCGAATAGTCATTCTGCGTGGCCGTTTTCTGGGCCGTGTCCACGGTGATGAAGCGGAAGTCCATCGATGGGATGAATGACCAGTAGCCGAACCAGTCGGTGTTGATGATTCCGCCGCCTCGGGGTGCTGGCCGCTGCTGGAGTTGTCCGGCCGTACCATAAGTTCCAAGGGTCTTTTCCAGTTCAGATACCTGCACCTCACCAAAGCGTTCTGGAAACATCAGCTCGCCTTCCTTGGTGCGCGGGTCAGTCCATCCGATGCTGGTGGTGCACCGGAGCTCCGGCTCGAAGCGCATTGGGATGCAAAGGTGCGTGTATGGCAGGCCCATTTCCTTGATGACGCCGGAAATGTCCTTCTCGTTCAGGCGCTGCATGATGACCACGATCGCCGACTTGTCGGAGTTGACACGGGTCGGCAGGGTTTCGGTGAAGGCGATGCGTGCAGCCTCCAGCTTGGCTTGGCTGTTGGCGTTGTCGGCGCTGATCGGGTCGTCCAGGATAACCCTGTCGCCGCGCACGCCGGTCATGCTGGTGAAGGCTCGGGCCTGACGAATGCCCTTGCGGGTATTCCCGAACTCGCGCTTTCCGTCCAGGTCGGCCAAGAGGTCAAGCGGCCAGAGCTTCTGGAACCACTCGGACTTGATCAGGTCGCGGCAGCGTCGGCTGTCACGGATAGCCAGCTGCTCTTCGTGGGCCGTGCCAACAAAGCGCATCTCTGGCAGGTTCCTTGGCCCCCACTCCCAGGCTGGCCAAATCACGCCGGTCAGCAGGGACTTCATGGAGCCGGGTGGCACATTCATGAGCAGGCGGTTGATGTCGCCCTTGGTCACAGCCTCAAGGTGCAGACAGATGGCGTCGAGCGCCCAGCCCCACTTCAGCTCGGCAGCCGGTTCAAGCACGCGCCAGGCACGCTTCGCAAACTCGGCCAGGCTTCTCCTGCACAGCTCGCGCTCAATGGCCAGCAGGTCAGCTTGCGTCAGTTGCATCTTTTGCGGCCATGATTTGCGCCAGCACCTCGGTGCCCAGCTTGGAAACGTCCAGGGTGGCCACGGCAATCGGTGCGCCGTCCTTGCCAGTGATTTCGTGGGCCTGAACCTCTTTCCAGCGCATCTGGGTTTTGCTCCACCAGATGGCTGCGGTGGTGTCGCCTGCCATGACTTTCTGGAATAGGGTTTTCCCTACCTGTGCATTGGCCTTGGACTTGCCGGACACCAGCTCGGAGCTGAAGTGTGCGCGCAGCGTGTCGACGTGAATGCCGTCCCGAATCAAGACTGCGATCTGCTCGATGGGAAGGCCGTAGCCGCTGAAGGCTTCGACCTGTTTGCGCTCTGCATCGGTTGGTTCAAAGGCTGGGCGGCCTGCGCCTGGGCGAGCACCGCCATTGGGTCCAGCCTTTTTTAAGACCGATTTTTCAGTTTTTGTTGCCATTTGTAACCTCCGCGAAAGGTTTGCCGGTTTCTGCGTGTGTTGCGATTTTGCCAGTGAAGTCCTGCCAGCGCTTGACGATCACGTCGCAGTAATGCGGTGACAGCTCCATCATGTATCCTGTTTTCTTTTTGGTTTCGCACGCCAGAAGTGTTGAGCCTGATCCGCAAAAAAGATCAAGCAAATTCTGACACTTATCACCGTATTCTTGAATGCACCATTCTGCAAGTTTGACGGGCTTTTGTGTTGGATGAACGCGCTTCTGTCCGTGTTCACTTGCTTTAACCATGCCGTTCCACATGTGCTTGAAAATTCGAACGGCTGTCTTTTGATTTGTCCATGCCAATTCTGCATCTGCAAAGTTTCCGGTGTTCTCTTTGTCCCAGACAATCCAGCACGATGAATTTTCTAAGGCGTTAGCATAGTAGTTTCCGCCCCAGATAATCTCAACCTTGGCGCTTAATGTCTTGATGACTTGAATGGCCTCAAGAGCCACATCGATTGTGTCGTCACCAGCAATTGGCGCATAAAGATTCGCCTTAACTATGTTCGTGGCACCGACGGTGCCACGACTGTCTTTTGACCCAAAGGGTTTATCTCCACCAACCTTCGATCCCTTGACAATGCTGATGCCATAAGGAGGGTCGGTGTAGACCATATCCACAGTCGCGCCATCCATGAGCTTGTCCACCGCATCGATGCTGGTCGAATCGCCACACATCAGTCGGTGCTTGCCAAGAATCCAAACATCGCCAAGCACAGTGACTGGTTGCTCTGGCACTTCTGGGACCGCATCCTCGTCAGTTTTGCCAGGTTCAATTTCCTCTGGCATCAAGGCTGCGATCTCATCGGCTGTGAAGCCTGTCAGATCAAGATCAAAGTCCATGCCCTGCAACTCGCTGAATTCCAAAGCGAGAAGCTCATTGTCCCATCCGGCATTAAGCGCCAGTTTGTTGTCGGCAATGACGTAGGCGCGTTTCTTGGCATCTGACCAGCCTTTGGCCACCATGACCGGAACTTCGGTCATCTTGAGGCGTTGGGCTGCGAGGGTACGACCGTGGCCAGCAATGATGCTGCCGTCCTCATCCACCAGGACGGGTGTGGTCCAGCCCCATTCTTTGATGCTGGCTGCCAGCTGGCTGATCTGTTCGTCGGAGTGGGTGCGGCTGTTGCGTGCGTAGGGCGTGAGCTTGTCGATGCTCCAGCGTTCGACTTTATCTGCGGGATTGTGGGTTTTTGTGGTCATGCTGCATTGTCCTCTTTTTCAAGTCTGTTTGCCACCAGGGTGGCGTAGCCTGCGATGTCGATCCAGTTGTCGGCATAGTTTGGATCACCGTTCAGAATTCGTGCGATTTTGTGGGAGATCATTTCAAGGGCTTCGCGTTGGTCTGGATCTAGATCACATCCGCGCTTGGCTTCGTATTTCAGAATCACACCTTTTAGGTGCTGGCTGATTTCGGCATGGCCTTCAAAGCTGCCGTATCTGGCTTCTCTGCCTGCCAGCATTTCGTTGACGTTGGTCTGTTCTGTCATGTTAGTACCTGCTCACCTTTCTGTGGATAACTTCACCTTGAAAATCTGCCGCTTCGATGCCCCCTTGCCCCCTCACCCTAAAGGGTGTGAGGGGGAGGGAGGGGGCTTTTCGAGCGTTTTGCCCCCTAACCCTAAAACACCCTGGAGGGGGATTCAGGGGGCTAGGGGGCTTCATTCTTGGCCACCTTTGCGCATCATCATTGCGCTGGATTGAACTTCATCGACCACCAGCCAACCGTGTTCAAAGGGGCTGATGATCTCGGAAAGGATGAGAGCACCGATCAGTTTGTCCGTGTAGGCTGGGCTGAGATCGTTCTCGATGGTTCTGGGTTTGCGCCCGTCTGCGGCCAGTTTGTCTTTGAGAGCTGACCGGCTGATGTAGGGTAAACCCTCACGAACTTCTGCACCTGTGCCCCACCAAGCGCTTTCAAAGGTCTTGCGGTGGGTGTCGATCTTGCTGTCCTTTTTGCTGGCTTGGGCGGGTGCTGAGGCCTCCACAACCACTGCGCTGGTGACTTGCTGGTCGTCCTCATCGCGCCAGCCTGGGATCTCAACTGTGTGAAGTTCTACGAAAACGGTCTCGGCAAGTTCTGCGTCTTTGGACTTGCGCTGGACGATTTGCATGGGCTGGTCGTCTTTGCCTGGGATGATGCTGATCTCGATGTCGAGAGCGCCGCGCCATGCTGATGATCCCCTGGCCCGGTGCTGGGCTTCGTCTGACACGCCGGTGTGGTGCACCAGGATCACTGAGCAGTTGAATTCCATCATGAGGGCGTTGCAGGCATCCAGCATGGTCTTGGCATCCTGGGCTGAGTTCTCATCGCCTTGCAAGAATCTGTGGAGGGTATCGACCACGATGACGCTGGGGCGCTCTTGGAGCATCCTGACCTGCTCGACCACTTTGAGGTAGCCGGTGGGTGTGTTGAGATCGCACCCGTCTTTGGAGAGCCACATCTTGAGCTTGCCTGCTTGGTGGTGGTGCTTCCAGGCTGCAACCCTGCCACGTAGACCGTGATGGCCTTCGCCTGCGAGATAGACCACGTTGCCTGGCCTGACCTTGTGGCCTGACCAGTCCTCGATGCCGCTGGCCATCCTGAGACACCAGTCCAGCACCACGAAGGTCTTGCCGCCGCCGCTGGGCCCGTGGACCATGACCAAGGCCTGGGACTGAATCCACTTCTTGACGAGCCAGCTGATGGGGGAGGGCTGAGAGCAGAAGTCATCCGCCGGGATAAGCCAGTCATCATGGGAGGGCATGAGAAGGCTGGCCAGATCGTTGCCTGCTTGGGCGTAATCATTGGCATCGCCTTGGATGGGTGGCATGATCATCCTGGCCCCAAACTTGGCGCTGGCCTGTTCTGCGTAGCGTTGGCCAACGCCTGAGCTGTCATTGTCTGCCACGATAACGATGTCCTGGGTTGCGCCGTGCATTTCTCGGAGTGTGCCTGTGACTGGCACCAAGTTGCTGGCGCTGTAGGCCACCACGACTGGCCTGCCTGTTGTCTCATGGATGGTGGCCGCGGTTGCGAAGCCTTCGGCCACGTAGAGGGTGCCAGGCTCGTCCATTGTGCCGATCTGCCAGAACTTGCCCCCGGTCTGGCCGCCAGGGTGGTAGAGCTTGCCGCCTTGGTGGTCGATGTATTGGAGGCTGGAAATTGTGCCGTCTGGATCGTAGAGGGGAACGACAAGCCGACCGTCTCCTGTGGCCCTGGCGCCGTGAACGCCGATGCCCTTCTTGGCCAAGTAGGGGTGATCGGGGAGTGCTGCCTGAGCGCCAGTCCAGATTTTCTCCACTGTGTCGCTGGCCAGCTGGTGTTGACGCTCCAGGGCTGCATCGCGCATGGCTTTGGACTCGCTGAGGCGTCTGGCGTGGGCCATTTCCTCTGTCTGGGTGAGCTTGCGGCCTACGTCTGCACGCCATGTGACCTCGATGCCTGAGCGCCAGCAACCAAACCGGCCGGCAGGGATTCCATCACCGAAAACCAAATACCAGCCCGGCTTGTCGATGCCTGGTGCGCCTTTTGTGCCTGATTTAAAGCGGTGGATCTTGCCGTCCATCTCGATGTGGTCTGGAGGTTCGAGGCCTGCTGCTTTGATGGCATCAATGAGCTGCACTTCTGGAGGTGAGACCAGTTTCTCTGGTGGCGGAGCCCATGGGCCGCCGAGGACTTTGGAGAGGTCAGCCATGTGTCACCTTGCGGCTTTCGAGATAGTCCGAGAGAGCCTGCAAGACTTTGTGTGTGGGGTTCGCGTTGAGGTCATCGCGCACTTTGCGGATGGTGTTGTAGTGCACGCCGGTGGCCTCTGCCACCTTCATGGGCATTCGATCTGAGAGGGCGTCTCGTATCTGTTCGAGGGTCATCATGTTGGTTTCTCCTGTTGAAAAAAAATCTTTCGATGTGTGGATATTACCTTAAAAAATGGTTTATGATTCGATCACACCACAAACAGATTCCCTGACAGTGGTGCAAACAAAGAAAAGGAGAGCCAATCATGGCGATCAATTTGAAGACGACCGGAGGCTTGACAGCCAATGGTGTGAAGTTGTTGGTTTATGGGCAAGCTGGGGCTGGCAAGACAACGCTGGTCAAGACTTTGCCGAATGTGGTGGTGCTGAGTGCTGAGGGTGGTTTGTTGTCCATTCAGGATGCGGATCTGCCCTACATTGAGATCGCCAGCATGGATGATCTGCGCGAGGCTTATTCCTGGCTGACTTCCAGCGAAGAAGCTGGTGGCTTCCAGTCGGTGGCTTTGGACTCAATCAGCGAGATTGCTGAGGTGTGCCTGAACACTGAAAAGAAGGCGAACAAAGATCCGCGAGCTGCCTATGGTGCGATGCAGGAGCAGATGGCCGACATCATTCGTGCGTTCCGTGACCTGCCTGGCAAGCATGTTTACATGAGCGCCAAGCTGGAGAAAACGCAGGACGAGATGGGCCGTGTGCTGTATTCGCCATCGATGCCTGGTAACAAGACCGGCCAAGCGCTGCCGTATTTCTTTGATGAGGTGCTGGCGCTGCGTGTGGAGCGCGATGCTGAGGGTGTGACGCAACGCGCCCTGATGTGCGACTCGGATGGCCTGTGGCTGGCCAAGGATCGCTCGGGCAAGCTGTCCGGCTGGGAAGCCCCAGACCTGGGGGCGATCATTGCCAAGATCGGGGGCAAAGCATGATGCAGCCCGACTTGAAAGAACTGTCGCGCCAGTGGGTGCAGTTCAAGGCCGATGAGGAGCTGGCCACGACTGAGCGCCGCAAGATCGAGGACCAGATTGTCAAGCTGTTGGCTGTGGCCGAGAACTTCGAGGGCACTGAGACTGCGGAGCCCGAGGGCTTTGTGGTGAAGATCTCTGGCCGCATTGATCGCAAGGTCGATGGCGACAAGGTGCAGGAGCTGGCCGCCGAGTTTGGTTTGACAGACCACTTGGCCAAGCTGTTCCGCTGGAAGCCTGAGCTGAACATGGCGATCTGGAAAGCGACAGACGCAACGATCACTGGGCCTTTGGCCGGTGCAATTACGGCCAAGCCTGGCCGCCCATCTTTCAAAATTATCCCCAAGGAGTAAATATCATGGCATTTCTCAACGAAGCATTTGACGTAAACGAACTGCCCCAGGGCACTGGTGGAAACTTTGACCCGCTGCCAGCTGGTTGGTACACAGTGACGATCACGCAGGCCGAGCTGAAGGACACCAAGGCAGGCAATGGCCAGTACATCAAGCTGCGCTACGACGTGACGGGCCCGACCCACCAGGGCCGTGTGGTGTTTGGAAACCTGAACATCAAAAACCCGAACCAGAAGGCTGAGGAGATTGGCCGCCAGCAGCTGGGGGACATCATGCGTGCGATTGGCTTGGCCAAGGTCACGGACACCGACCAGTTGATTGGCAACAGCCTGTCGATCAAGCTGGATGTGAAGAACGATGCGCAGTATGGCGCCAGCAACGAGGTGAAGGGCTTTAAGTCTATGTCTGGAAGTGCTGCACCAGCTGCCGCTGCTGTGCCGCCTTTTGTGAAGCAGGCCGAGGCTGCTCAGGCTGCCACTGCCAAGGCCGCGCCGCCTTGGGCTAAGAAGTAAGCGAAAAAAATGCCCAGGCTGTTGAAGGCCTGGGCAAATTCTCAAAGGAGAACAACATGAAGATTCCCGAGTCAGAGCATACTATCCAGGCCTTGATTGACAAAGCGCATGAGGCCAAGAAGGAGGAGCCACGCCCTCACATGGGGGCCAGTGGCCTGGGCCACCCTTGCGACCGTTGGCTGTGGTTGTCGTTCCGCTGGGCGGTGCAGCCCTCTTTCCCTGGCCGCATCCTGCGATTGTTCCGTCGTGGGCAAAATGAGGAGGCCACGATCATCAGCGACTTGCGTGCGATCGGCATGGATGTGCGCAAGGTGTCGAGCCAGCACCGTGTTGACTTTGGCAGCCATGTGTCTGGATCTCTGGATGCCATCATCGACTCTGGCGTGCCTGATGCCCCCAAGACCAAGCATGTGGCCGAGTTCAAGACGCACAGCAAGAAGTCGTTTGATGCTCTGGTGAAGGATGGCGTGGAGAAGTCGAAGCCCGAGCACTTTGTGCAGATGCAGGTCTACATGGCCGGGACTGGCCTGGACCGTGCTTTGTATCTGGCCGTGTGCAAGGATGATGACCGGATTCACACCGAGCGTGTGAAGTTCGACAAAGATGTAGCGCTGCCTGCCATTGCGCGAGGCCAGCGCATTGCCCTGAGTGACCGGATGCCCGAGCCGATCAGTGCTGACCCTGCGACCTGGTATCAGTGCAAGTTCTGTGATGCGTCGCAGTTCTGTGCCTACACCAAAACCACTGAGCATGTGAACTGCCGCACCTGCGCGATGGCCACCCCGTTGTCGGACTCGACCTGGCACTGCGCCAAGTGGGATTCTGTGATCCCGCTGGAGTCGCAGCGTACCGGCTGCGAGGGCCATGTGCTGCACCCTGATCTGGTGCCGTGGCAGCGCAAGGATGGGCCGGACGATTACACCGCCGTGTATGAGATCAATGGCCTGAATGTGGCCAATGGCGACCCTGAGATCGAGGGCGTGTTCAGTTCGCGTGAGCTGCTGGCCAATGCTGCTGCTTGTGCGGATAAGGGCTGGACACAGCTGCACGATATGCGCAAGCAATTTGGTGGAAGGGTGGTGGCCTGATGCTGCGTGAGTACCAACAGCGCACCATCAACCAGCTGTATGCCTGGTTCGAGGCCGGTGGCCTGGGCAACCCTTGCCTGGTGCTGCCGACTGGATCTGGCAAGTCGCACATTGTGGCCGCGCTGTGCAAGGATGCTTTGCAGAACTGGCCCGAAACCCGTGTGCTGATGCTGACCCATGTCAAGGAGCTGATCGAGCAGAACGCTGAGAAGATGCGCCAGCACTGGCCTGGGGCGCCGATGGGGATCTACAGCGCGAGCATTGGCCGCAAGGACTTGGGCGAGCCGATCACGTTTGCTGGCATTCAGTCGGTGCGGAGCAAGGCGCGAGAGCTGGGGCACATCGACTTGGTAATCATCGACGAGTGCCACCTGGTCAACCACAAAGACGAGGGCGGTTATCGCAAGCTGTTGGCCGAGTTGAAAGCGATCAACCCTGCGCTGCGTGTAATTGGTCTCACGGCCACGCCTTACCGCTTGGGGCATGGCCTGATAACCGACAAGCCTGCCATGTTCGATGACTTGCTGACGCCGGTAAGCATCGAGGAGCTGGTGTTCAAGGGGTATCTGTCCACCTTGCGCTCGAAGATCACCAAGGCCAAGCTGGATGTCACTGGTGTGAAGAAGCGCGGGGGCGAGTTTATCGAATCCGAGCTGCAAGCTGCTGTGGACACGGACGACAAGAATCAGGCCGTAGTGCGTGAGGTGGTGGCCCTGGCCGGAGAGCGCAAAGCGTGGCTGTTCTTCTGTGCTGGTGTGCAGCACGCGCAGCACGTGGCCGAAGCCCTGCGCCAGCAGGGGGTGGCTGCTGAGTGTGTGACCGGGGAAACCCCGAAGAAGGAGCGCGAGCGCATCCTGACCGACTTCAAGGCTGGGCGCTTGCGTGCGCTGACGAACGCGAATGTGCTGACGACTGGCTTTGACTATCCCGACATCGACCTGGTGGCCATGCTGAGGCCAACCATGAGCGCCAGCCTTTATGTGCAGATGGCCGGCAGGGGCATGAGGGTCAAGAGCCACACCGATCATTGCCTGGTGCTGGACTTTGCTGGCGTGGTGGAGACACACGGCCCGATCACGAATGTGCAGCCGCCGAAGAAGTCGAGCAGCGATGGTGAGGGCGAAGCGCCGGTTAAGGTGTGCGATCACTGTGGGGAGCTGGTGCATATCTCGGTGATGACCTGCCCGTCGTGCGGTGAGCAGTTCCCCGAGCCTGTGAAAAAAGCGATGGTGCTGCGAAACGACGACATCATGGGGCTGGAGGGCAAGGAGCTGGAGGTGAGCAGCTGGGCCTGGCGTGAGCATACGAGCCGGGCGTCTGGCATCAAGATGCTGGCGGTGACGTATTACGGGGGGTTGAGTGACCCGCCGATCACTGAATACTTGCCGATCTTGCATGAGGGTTACGCTGGCCAGAGAGCAATGGGCCTGCTGCTGAGTATTGCGAACAGCGCCAGCATTGTGCCTGGTGGCTTGAATGTGCAAAGCATGATCGAGATGGTGCAAAACATGAACAACGCCACGCCGCCGAAGCTGATCGAGTATCGCAAGGACGGGAAATTTTTTAGAGTGATGAAAAGGAGCTGGGAATGATTGACGAATTGGTGAAGGCGCAGAAGCTGCGCGTGTGTGATCTGTGCAAAGTGGCCAAGGAGCCGAGGGGCGGTGTCGAGCTGCGTGCGAAGTGGCACTGCGCCCGGTGCTGGGTGAAGGCAATGCAAAGGGGTCTGAAATGAGCCGACCACCCGAACCCGAGTTCCTGGTCCAGTGGCGCGAGTGGGATCGCGCTGGCCCACCGCGGTGCTGCCATACGTGCGAGAACTATGGCCACGACGGGATGTGTGTGGAGTTCTTCATGAGGCCGCCAGCAGAGTTTGCCGAGGCTGTGGGCGAATGCCCGAAGTGGATGCTGGAGATCCCGTTTTGACCGCCGAGCGCATACCCACCGAGCATGAGGAGCAGCGCGAGGTGGTGCGCTGGTTTCGCCAGACTTACAAAGGGGTGCGGATTTTTGCCATCCCGAACGGTGGTGCGCGAAGCCCTGCCACCGCTGGCCGCTTGAAGGCCGAGGGCGTTTCCTCTGGCGTGCCTGATCTGTTCGTGCCTGCCTGGGGGTTGTGGGTGGAGATGAAGCGCACGAAGGGTGGCGCTGTCAGTGCCGAGCAAAAGGACTGGATCAAATACCTCGAAGAAGTGGGGTATTGTGTTAAAGTGTGCAAAGGTGCTGAGGCTGCAAAAGGGCAGATTCAGGCCTTTTTTAACGAAGGAAAATTTATACCATGAGCACACGCATTTACCTGGTCACGGATGTGGAGACCAACAAGCACCGCCTGATTCGCGCAAGCAACCAGGCGCAGGCGATCAAGTACGCCGCCCAGACCCGTTTCGACATCGAGGTGGCTGGCCAGGATGATCTGGTGAGCTTGCTCACTGGTGGCACGGCCATTGAGCTGGCTGGCGCTGGTGCAACCATGGACATGTTCGAGGAAGTGATCAACGCTGGAGGGACTGACTGATGCCGACCGATAAGATCAAAGACCGCTACATGACGTTGCGGCTGCCTGCGGATGTGGAGATCGAGCTGCGGAAGATGGCCGAGGAGAACACCCGCACATTGGCTGCGCAGATTCTGCATTGCATCAAGTTGGAGCTGGCACGCCAGTCTGAGAAGGTGAAGGCATGACGAACTACGAACGCACCGCGGCCTGGTTGAAGGCCTGCGGCAAAGAGCCGGACGCCTTGGATCTGTCTGTGCAGATTGGATGCCACCTGGAGGAGTTCTGCGAGTTCCTGGGGGCGCTGCGGAGCGACTCTGAGGGCTACGGCAAGTTGCTGGAGCGCACGCGCACCGATCTGGAGTGGTTCGCTGGCAAGCTGAAGCGCCGAGAGCAGTTTGTCTACATCCCGACGCATCTGCGGATTGATGCCTTGGACGCTCTGTGCGATACCGAGGTCACTGGCAATGGCGTGGCTTACATGGCTGGGATGAACAAGCCTGGGGCCGATGCTGCTGTGCTGGACTCGAACGACGCCAAGCTGGTCGATGGCAAGCCTGTGATCTTGGAGGGTGGAAAGATCGGCAAGCCAGAGGGCTGGAAAGCGCCGGACATTCGGGGGTTTGTATGAAGAAGGCCGGGAAGAAAAGCCCGGCCCAAAGGCCGAAGCGCTACACCATCCTCGACGAGATGATGGCCAGCCCGACTGAGCCGCTGCCGCTGGCCTGGAAAACGTACCAGCTCACCAGGATGTACGAGGGGCTGGCCGCCATGGAAAAAGCGCTAAACCCAACGACTGATGACTGGCGGGTGGTGTCGGATGCGGTCAACTTGATGGAGACCCTGATCGAGACCATGCAAGTGTGCGAGGACAGTTCTGGCCTGCTGATGGATGCCATCACCGCGATGGCCCATGCTGGCCGCCGCAACACTGCTGGGGGCGCGATCCGGCTGGATGGTGCTGGCATCCAGGCCGTGCGTGCTGTGCTGGAGGATTACGCTGCGCTGCTGGATGTGCTGCCTGCAAGGGCCATGATTCGCTGCCACCGCTTGACCGAGAAACGCCTGCATGAGCTGCTGGATGGGAAGCGCAAGCCGCATGATGTGGAGATCACTGCGATATAAGGGTTTGTCCCAATAATAAATGTGTGAGATTGTGGGAAATCAAGTTATACTGGAGGCCTACCAACAAACAACCAGCAAGGAGCTGACCGTTATGACCTACAAAGAATTGATTGCAAAACTGGTGGCAATTGAAGCCGAAACCGGCTTGTATTTGTCAGACCAATGCGTTGATCTGCAAAACGCATCCGATCCAACATCAGATGCTTCATTGTTTTCTGCTGCCGCAAATGCAGCTGGTGAGCGAGCAGAAGAAGCTGGCCAGAACATCAACAAATTGCTTGGCTTCAAAATTTATTAACCCACTGGGCCACTGGCCCCACATTTTAGGAGAACGACATGAAGAATTACACAACACCCCGCAACTTTGCAGACTGCACCTGGGTGAAGGGCTATGGCCGCCCAGAGCCGCTTTGGGAGCGCGTGGCTGGTTATACCTTGGCTTTCGCAATTGGTGTCGGCATGGCCGCATTGCTGGTCGCGTGGTGGTCGTCATGAGCGAACAACCAAAAGCCATTTGGCTGGCTGGCCTGCTTGATGGTGATAGACCGATGCACTGCAATGAAGCCGCCGACGAACTGCGCCGGTTGTATCAACTCGCGCAAGAGCAACACACGGAAATCTACGGATTGCGCCTTGAGGTGCGCAACTTGTTGGAGGCTTTGAAATTGTGCGAAGGCAACATCTCATCGCTGTTGGCTTCTGCACATCCAAAAGTCTATGGCGAATGGCTGACTGTTGTCAGTACCGCCATCGCCAGATCAACCGGAGAAACAAAATGAACTGCATGAACACCATGATGATGAACAGCCGCCAGGATGATGAGGATCAGGCCGAGAGCCTGGTCTTTGCGATCGAGGCGCGAGCTGCTGAACTGCTGACGCATGGCGAAGCGTGCGACCCGTTTGATGGGGTGAACATCTGCGAGGCGCTGGACGAGTCGAGCGCGAACGAAAAGATCGTCTTGGGCAAGATCTTGTGTGAGCGCAAGTTCGATCAAGTGGGCATCCTGGTGATGAGTATCAGCCAGGCGTATTGGGCGAAGATGGCCGACGAGTTGGCCGAGAGGGAGCTGACATGATTCGAGAGCTGTGCAATTGGGCGAAGAACGCCTACACCACACCGAGCGCTGAGGTGCTGGCATTGCGTGAGCTGGAGGACAGCAAGCGCAGCCTGCTGGAGGCCCAGACAGCGCGTGAATACGCTGAGTCCATGTGCAAGTACCGGGAAACCCAGATCAAGCGCCTGACGGCCTATTTGCACAAGGCCACTGAGGAGCAGTCATGACCCAATGCAAACACCGCTGGCTGCTCACCCCATCGTTACACCGCACTCAGTACCACTACCAGTGCGCCCGATGTGCCCAAGTGGCATGGGCCACGCTCAAGGAGCCGTCGTGAACTGCTGCGACGAATTCGGCAACTGCAACCAGGGCCGCGACTGCCCCGTGCGTGTGGCCAAGATTGGCCGCAAGCTGCACGGTCCTGAGCTGTTGCCGCAGTCCGTGTGGCGGTACATGCTCAGGCGTGTGGCCTGGTGGTTTGTCATGGGCATCCTAGGGATGCTCTGGCTGGCCTTCTTGGTGGCCTGCGCCGCCGTTTATGCGTAAGGCCTGGTGCCAGCCTTGTCGATGATCAGTGCCTGCTTGCGAGGGCTTGTGTCCACGCTGTTGGGGATGCTGATGTGCGTCCAGCGGTCGAACTCGCGGATGACCTGATCGTAGCCGATGCCACTGGCGACGATGGCTTTTACCACTTGGTCTGGTGTCATGCCTGGCACCTTGAAGTCGGCAGCACAGCCGAGCCGGTGCTGGCTGGTGTCCTTGCTGCCCACTGCGTCGTTGACCTTCTTTGTGCGAAGGCCTGAGCTGATGATGATGGGCTTGCCGTTCAGCACGACCTTGACCTGCTCCAAGAAGTCTGCAAGCCTGGTGAGGTTGGCCAGTTCCTGATCGTTGGGGCTGTTGTCCCAGCCGTTGCGCTCGGCGGTCTCGCTGGCTGTCAGCTCTTCGAGGGTGAAGTTGGGTGTTAGGTTCATTTCACTGGCCCTGCTTTTGAAAGAAGATCGGTCTTGGCTTGCGACCCTGCGCTAGAGCCGAAATAATACGCGATGATGCCGGTCCACGCTGTGCCCAAGCTGCCCAGCATCATCAGAATGGCTGGGTTGTTGCTGTCGATCTGGTTGAAGAACATCATCACCATGATGCCGAAAAAGCCAACGGTCACAGCGCCAGCCAATATGGGAGGCATCATCGACCTGGTGGTGGCCTGCATCTCCCGTGCCGACTTGCGATCCTCGACTTCCAGCTTGGCAAAGTTCAGGCCAAGTTCCTGTGCCTGCTTCTGGAGTTCAATCTCGGCCAGCTTGACCTGGGCGATCTGCTCGGCAGACAGTTTGTTGTTGGCGATCATGTCCTGAACTTGGTCAGGTTCCACGCCAACGGCCTTGGAGATGGCCGAGACCGCCATGCCTGCCAGTGGGCCACCGAGCGCCGTGGCGATGGTGGGTGCGATTTGTTTGAGCCAATCCATATCAATTCCCTCTTTTGGTCAACATAGTGCTGGCGATCTCCAGCATGAATTTGGTTTGCTGCAAGTCCTCTGGTGGCTGTGGCCATCCGACTGTGATCTGGCCAACAAAGCGATGGCTGTCTGGTGGGACGCTCACCCGGCAGGTGAAGGCTACGCCCTTCTCGATGTACCAGAGACCCACCTCTGACTGCGCGTATCGGTACTCGCCACACGGGATCTCGTTGGTCATGAGCTTGACGACGTCGCTGTTGTTGGATGAATTCTGGCTGAACAGACCGACGTCGATGTCCTCAATGCTCTTGTCTCGCCCGTCCTTGGTATATGCCTTGTACAACACTCGGCTGTTGAACAATGGATTCACCTTGAAGATGGCCACCACCGTCGCGCCGGTGTGCTTGAACAACAAAGAGCTGGCCTCGTCCGCCCTGGCTGTGTTGATCTCTGGCAGCTTCTTGGATTCTTTATAGGCATCCAGCATGAAGGTCTGGTTCTGCCAAAGGAAATACCCGGCAAAGGCCACTACGCCCATGATGAGGATGGCGAACAGCTTGAAGGGCGAATCAACGTACCCGAGCACCTTGTCCAGGGTGGTGTTGGAGTTCAGCTTGTCGTCGCTCATCGCAGGTGCTTCATGTAGATGATGAAGCCTCCGACCATGAGGCCAGCCAGCACAATGACCGCCATGCCGATGGCGATGTATTCGGCCATTTGCTCAAGTCTTTCCCTGCGCTTGATGGCCTCGCGGATGGCTGCATCTTTGGCCTCTCGACGCTGCCTGGCTGCTTGGGCCTGGAACTTGAGCCAGTCCGTCCACATGCCTGGTCTGCCTGCGTAGACCATGCGCTCGCGCAGATCTTCTTCCTGCTGCCTGAGCTGCTCCAGGGCCATGAACTCGGCCAAGTCAGAGCCGCCACCCTTCTTGGTGGCGTTCTCCTGGATCTTGGCTTTGTTGTCGAAGTAGTCGAAAACCCGTGAGCCGAGCTGGTGCAGCTCTTTGCCGTTGGCAAGTGCAGCCTTGATGACCGCAAACGCAGCGTTCGCTGCTGCGATCTCAGCCAGCATGTTATCCGCCCTTCATGTGGCCAGCAATCCAAGCCACGGCAGCGCCAACCGATGACGCGATGGTCATGCCCATCCAGAAGCCGCCGCGCCCTTTGTTGGCGAGCGCGAGCAGCTCCTCGACGTTGCGTTCCATCTTGTCCACCTTCTTGTCCATGTCCTGGACTTTCTGCCAAAGCACGCCGTACTTGACCAGGTCGATCTCGTTCCCATCCGCCATGACTTCGGCCTCCAGCATTTAGATGCCCTGGCCGGGCGTGACGTAGACGGTGGTCGCGCTAGAAGCCAGACCGCTGAAGAAGGTGTCCTTGTTGAAGCGCAAGATCTCGACGGCGCCAGGCATCAGCACGATAGCGTCTGTTGGCGATCCGGCTGTTGGAGCCACCGAAGCGGCAGCAGCCAGTGCAGCTGTGGGTCCAGTGCCTAGAAACACTGTGTTCGGGCCTGCGTTCACGAAGCGGTATTGGCCTGTGTTTTGAGGGTTGAACTTCTCGGCGACAGGAGCCTGGACACCTGTGGGTGCTGTTCCAGCAGCAGCGACGACGACGGTCTTGCCAAGAGGCGTGAATGCAATTTGCGAGTTGGTGCTCATCTCAGACTCCTTGTGCAGCGCTGGCTGCCTTGTATGCCGCGATCACGTCGGCAGTATGGGTGGCTGCACAGATGGCCTGCACACGGGCATCCTCGGAGCTGTAATCATCGCCTGGGGCAACGACATGGCGATGGAAGTTGCCACTGATTTGTTTGCCATCTTCCATAATGGCTGTTTTGGTGCGTACTTGCACAACACCTGATTCGACCACTTCAATGCGGTCAACAATTTCAATTTTCTCAAGCATGATGCTCTCCTAGTATGACCCAAGAATCCACTTGGGCTTTGGTTTAACAATCGGCTGCGCCAGCGAATTCTGGCAGGGTTTTAAGATGCTCGTAGGCTTGTGCAATAAAATTCTTACCATCCATATCTGGGGTGAAAAGATATTGTTTTTCAAGTTTTAACTTTGAATCTGAAAAAACAACTTTTGCAGAAGTATTTTCTTTTGTTGATGTGACTTCAACAACTTTAATGTATGCGTCAACAACAACATTTTTACGACCGTCTTCAAAATTTCCGTATGGTGTTTGAATTGTCAAAGCACCTTCGACAGAAATAAGTTTTTTTAATGCCATTTTGATACTCCAAATAAAAAAAATTTTGGTTTGCTGAATCGGTGCAGTGATTTAAGTTTTACAACGCATCAAACAACATCAATTGCTTTGCTTTGGAAGTCGGAGATGTATACGCCAGTTACACCCGGCAAACTTCCGACTTTTATGACACCAGCATTGTCAATCGTGACGTAACCAACGCCAGCATCTGTTATTGCAAGTACAGCACGTTGCGTTACACCAGAACTGAAGTACGGCCTAAACATTTCTGGCAGTGTCCCAATGGTTGAACCGGCAACAGCCGTCAAACCTGTCAGTGGTTGAGAAAAGCGCACCGTGCCAGATGTGTCTTTGTAATACGCGCCACCATCCCAATTGTTTTGTAAATTTAGAGTGGCAGATGATTGCAAAGAATTAAAAGTTCCAACCCCACCCTGCACACGAACTTTGAAGAATGGGTTATCTCTAGGGCTGACAACAGGGAACCCGAGAACTTGGTTGTTCACACCAATGTATGTGTGAAAAGCGTCTGTATCGCAATACACATCGGCATATTGGGGGGCAGACGCCACACCACACGCAACAAAATAATTGTCGTCAATTACAGTTTTTTCTGCGTTTTCAATATAAACAGAATTGTTGTAGTTAGTGCCGCCGCCAAAGTTGTTTTTTCTAATAACGCAATTTGCAATTGGTCGGTCAACACCTTTGAGCCAGAAACCAGCCGATGCGGTATTTTGGTTGCTTGCTGGTGAGTAGAAAGGGCCAAGTTCGCATTGGTTGTTTTCAATGCGCATATTGTCGCCATTTTCAATAATTACCCAACCATCACGATTAACTAAAGTGTTTTCTTCAACAGTGTTGTTTCGGATGCCGTATCCTATGTTAAATGTAAACGCTGCTCTTTCACCAAAACACAAGTTTTTTCTAAATACGTTTGCATCACCGCAATTAGCATAAACGCCTTGAGCAATTGTGCAAAATGACAGTTCAGAATGGGAAAACGCATCATCATCAATGTAAACGGCATAACCATTGTTGGATAGATTGCCGCCAAATGTGCAATTGGTAATTCTTGCGGTAGCCGCCATCAAGTCAATTCTTAAACCCACCGAAAGATTACTGCCTACCCCATGACCTACAACCAAACCTGACATTTGAAAACCACGGGCGTCTGCAGTTGCAATTGAAATTTTTAAAACAGATTGTGTGCCTGTTCCACCAAAGCCGTAAATGTAAGCACCTCGTTGCCCAACGCCTGTTAATAAAACATTTCGGGTAAGTGACAAACACGCATCAGCGCCAACAGGACAAGTAACGTTATAGACTCCAGGCGGGAAATAAAGTTGTTGCCCCAAAGGTACTTGGTCAAAAGCTGTTTGGATTGCAATAGTGCTGTCCGTCAAACCAGTTGGATCAGCACCAAAATCAAGGACGTTGGCAAACGCACCCTCTATCATTGAAAAAGTTGCTTTTGTCAGAGACATTTTTGTTCCTTAAACGAAATATGTTGCGGTTACGTCCCAGACATTTCCGTTGGCAATGACAACGCCGGAATAGTCGTATTTAATGATGTTTCCTTGCGTTGAAAAAATCCATGAAAAACCAGTCATCCCAACAGACGCTAATTCAAATGCAACGCCGCCAAACGTATTGGCCGCCGAAGTAAA
>Ga0315903_10002575_pt1 | contig 26335 bp, 35 predicted proteins | sample LakEriMetagenome_7_FD_203524 | JGI IMG/M metagenome (GOLD analysis project Ga0315903, IMG submission 203524) | Freshwater fungal communities from buoy surface, Lake Erie, Ohio, United States - Buoy 2 MA119 | ecosystem: Environmental > Aquatic > Freshwater > Lake | place: USA: Lake Erie, Ohio... | reverse complement strand
GATGTTGCAGGTGCTATTTTGAATGTTATGTATGATAGTGATGGTCTTAGAGATGAAATTAATAATACAATTTATGATGCTATGGCTGATGAGATTGATATTATGAATATAGATGATTTATATTACCAAGGACGATTCTTTATCGACAAGATAGACGGGTTTGAGGTTGCCAGTGGGCGGTTTGGTGACCACTACGACTTAGAACCAAATATGTTTATTTAAATCTTTTGATTAATTTTTTAATTATTGAATTCAATAATGTTCCTCCGCCAGCAACAACTCCAGACGCCAGTAATCTTTTACTAATCATCATTGCTGCTTCATTAACATCTGTAACATTTGTGGCAACAGAATGGATATCTGTTAAAATAGGTAATAAGAAACTATAGGCCATTATGTCGATGAAGGTTGATATACTTAAATTGAGGCTGTTTAAGAATTCGAAAAATGTATTTTTGAGTTCAACCGCTTTGTTTAATGATATATCAAAAATGTCTTCTAATCCTTCATCTTTTATTTTTTTTATAATTTTGGATACAATCCTTTTGTTTTCGAAAAAAATAATAGACGCAACACCAGCAAGAACCAAAAATCTTTCAGAGTCAGACATCTCGAAGTTTCCTGACATCAAATATCTATCGAGAGGCATCAACAAACCACCAACGGCAGTCCCCCATGTCATCAACATTTTCAGGTTTAGTTCGTATTTTTTTGCGACTTTGTTAACTACATTAGTAGTAAAAGAATACAATTCTTTCATGTAGTCAGTCATTTTGGACTTGTCCTGTTCTTGTAATATAATTTGAAGTTGTTGTTCGTTAATTAAAAAATCCATACAGAATATAAATATCAAAGATATATTTATTGTTATGAAAGGACCACTTAATCCAGAATTAAATGTAGGTGATAAGATTATTCTTTATCATATGGAGGGTGAAACTAGTGTGCCCCCCGGAACTTTTGGAATTGTAAAAAGTATAACTAGAGACCCATTCGAAACTGAAGATGACAAAATAATAACTGTTAAATGGGAGAATGGTAGCACACTGAATTTAGTTACCACTACCGACAGTTGGAAAAAAATTAATCAAGAAACTATTGAAGAACAAAATAGAGGTAGTATTGACCCCAATTGGAAATTTATGACTCAAAATGAAGATATTTTCGACCATTTTGATTGGAGGTGGTTACGGGAGTTCCTAAATAAAGTAAGAAATAGTGGTATTGTTAATATGTATGGTGCGGCTCCTTTATTGTTTGCGGGAAAAGACCACATCGATAGATACTATGGTGAAGGTCGAGAGGATGAGGAAGATTTTCAGGCTGTTTTAGATGATGCTGAAGAATCTAAAAACAAAATTGTTCAAGGTGTTATGAGTTATATGATTGCAAACAACAAAAGCCTTGATGATATGAATATGGTGAATCGTTATGCTAATAATTTTTCTCAGAAAATATTAGGTTTGTATATTGCTTTGAGTAATTTAACAGGTAGTAGAAATTAATTACTCAACGAAGCTTTAATTGCTGGCTGGTACAAATAATTCATTAATTCAATCTTTGAAACATCAATTTTGTCCCACTCCACAACATACCCATCCCAATAGGTATAATTAAAATTTAACTGAACCCAAGGTAGTTCAAAAGATTTTCTTGATTTTTGTTCGATTGCTTGCTCCACATGGTTTAGATAAAGATGAGTGTCTCCAAGATTCCCGATAAGTTCATCAGGAACCATATTTACCTCTTTGGCAATTAAACTCAAGAGTAATCCATATGAAGCTATGTTGAATGGAAGACCCAAAAACGTATCTACTGAACGTTGATTCCACATGAGTGAGATTGCACGAGTTGGTATGTTGGCGTCGTCCATCATATTCAACCCATTAATCTTGCCGTAGGCATTTCCACCCGATTCATCCCAGGTTTCCTTACTTCCAGAATAAATTGAATACCTTTCATCGAAACTTAATTTTCTTGTATAGACTTGAAATCCATAATGACAAGGGGGTAAAACCATTTGGTCTAATTCACCAACATTCCAAGCGGATACCATTAATCTTCTTGAATCTGGTTCAGTTTTTAACATGTGAATCAGTTGTTGAATTTGGTCATGCCAAATTGAACCTTTTCTATCATCTTCCAAGTCTATCCAACCTTGCCATTTCCTCCATTGTTTACCATATATTGGACCTAAATCACCCCACTGGTTAGCAAACTTATCATCGGTTTTGATTTTGTTAATGAATTCTTCTTTTGATAAATTATAGTGAGGATGAGTTTTCATGACTTCATTCAACTCAATCTCTCTTTTGGTTATTTTTTCATAATTTTTATAAGCATCACCATCCCAAATATGGCATCCATTATCTACGAGATATTTGATATTAGTGCTACCTTGTAGAAACCAAAGAAGCTCAGTAACCATTGTTTTCCAAGCCATTCTTTTCGTGGTTAGTAAGGGAAATCCTTCAGACATTTTATGTCTAATCTGACGACCAAATACTGATTTTGTGCCGGTTCCTGTTCTATCACTTTTTACCACTCCGTTATCTAAGATGTCTTGTAGTAACGCTTGATATTGCTTATCTAAATTATTCATATTAATACCCTTTTTGTATTGTTAGACCGTATGCCCAACGTAACCAACTAATTTGTATTCCGAATGCCGGACTGGTCACACCAGTTTCAAGAAAATAATATTCATCATACCAAATTGAAATACATGGTATAATCCAAAGTTTACCTCTGAACCTTACGAACCTATTATTTTCTATGAACCACTTACTCATTAATCATTTTTTAGGTGTGTGAACGACAATTCTAAAGCCTCCAATAAAGTCATTTTTGGATTAATATCTCTTAATTTTTTTGCTAATTCTAAAACTTGTTCTCGAACTTTTAATTCTGCGGCTTCATGTAAAATTTCATCAATTAATTCTTCGCTTGTCATCTTTTGTTATTTTGATTTTTCCACTCTTCTAAAATATAGTTTATATTATCACTAAGATAATCCATTTTGGATAACCATTGTAAAACATCTTGTCTTCCCATTTCATAAGATTGTTCCATACAATTCACAACAGCCTTTTTACTCAAGAAAGAGCTGTGAGGTATTGTATTTTCATATATCTCCTCTAACTTGTCTTTCATTGTTATTTCTTGATTAACATGTTGGTGTTTGCGATTGGGAATCTTGCAACAGGAACTCTTTTATCTTCGGTTGATGTTCCGTCTACTTGCATTACTTGATAGTAACCTTCTTCGATTTTTACTGTTGGGACTGAGTCAAAAGCATAAAGGATTGTTGATTGGTCATTACCTTCATAAAGTTTTGCCGATTTTGTTGTCGTGTTAAATACTAATGTTTGCATGTGTTTGTTTTTTTATAGTTGTTCAAATTTTATTGTATCGTCTTTACCAATATCATCAAAGTTTCTCCAAAGGGTGAATTTTTTTCCTACTCTCGGTAAACTATGATGTTCTCTGTGTCCACACCATTTACACTCTCTCACTACCACACGAATGAATTCTCTATTATTCGGGTGATTCTCTACTTTGTGTTTTTCTCTTCGGTATTCCCAATTGTGGATTTGAATATAACAAAAAGGGTTTTTCATATCAATTTTATTTATCAGAATTTAATAATCTTTCTAAATGGTGGTCACCGGGCATTTCAGATAATTGTTCTCTGTGTCTCAACAAAGGGACAACTTCTCTGTAAACGTTATATGGTCTGAATTCAGGGTGACCATCCATACCAACATCCATTCTCTGTCCTCTACCAAACCTCATGTGAGTTGGTAAGTGACAGTGACCGTGTAAATGCATTACAGCCTTATTAAGACCATCCCAAGAACTTATGGGATAATGCATCAAACGGAATTTAAACTGTCCTATTTCAAGTGTATTGTAGTGAGAAACGGATTTGAATAATCCTTGACAACCATCTCTGTTGTTTTCGATATGGTGGTCGTGATTACCCAAAACTAAGTGAATATTCTTACACACGATTCTATCCCAAAATTCACGTATTTGGTCGAATCCACCAAATGACCAATCACCAAGGTGAATTAACATATCATCTTGACCAACATTTTCGTTAATGTTGTTAACGATGGTTGCATTCATTTTTTTTATTGTAGTGAAATCGCGAGTCTGTGAAATAGGAATTTGACCGTCTTGGGTTCTCCAATTAGTTACACCCCTGCATATATTCTTGTGAGAATAGTGAGTATCAGAAGTAATCCATACGTTAACTTCTGGAACATTTTTACTATCGACAGGGATTTTTATCATACCACAAAGATAAGAAAATATTCTGAAATAGTGATTAAAAAAAATGGATTTTGTTAGGGGGTATAAAAAAAGAACAAGTGAGTTCAAAATAAAGGCGATAAGTAAATTACCAAGATACTATCAAAATGATTGTTGAACTACACTTGTCTTATTCAATGTTATAGAATAAATTAAGATTTGTCAAATGAAAATTTAAAAAAACTTTGGTATTTATTAAAAAACAAAAGTATGAGAATTTTTAACACAGGTCAAATATCTCCCTCAGAAAAACGAGATATATTAGACAAACATAGAAGCCTATATAATGGGTTCAAAACAATGGAACCAAAAATTTCAAACGAACAGCCGTTATACATTCAAGATTTTGCTGGCGACAAATTGGGAATGACTCTTAACAATAAAGGTGAAGTTAAAAAGTATACAAACGTTGGAATCAACGAAAGCATCGAAGAAGGTGAAACTTGTGAACAATGTGGTGGTCAAATGATGGAAGGTATTTGTGAACAATGTGGAAGCGGAGAGATGGAGGAAGGAACAGGTCATTTAGATGATATCTATCATGAAGAAGATTTAAACCCTTCGGATGATTTTGATTACGTTGAAGGTGGTGGAAATAATTATGGGACATTCGAGAAAATGCATCACATGAAAGAAGAAGATGCTGAAATTGATGAATTAGGAACTGACGAATTAGAAAAAGGTAGAAAATACAGATATAAACTTCCTGATTTTGAAGATGAAATTGAATTTGACGATGAGTTTGAAGACAAAACTGGTGGAGAGAGAATGTATAAATTTAAAGGTAAGTCAAATATGAATCACTTGATGCCGAAGAAAGGTATTGAAAGATTTGTTGACAAATTTGATGATATGAATGAAGGAACCGCAACTTCAAACGCACCGGTTTCTTATGGTAAACATTACGACGAAATAAAAGACCCATATAATTTTCAATCTGATGGTCCTGTAGGAAACGGAAAAACTTTAAGAATCTCAAACATGGATGAACAAGGGTTTACAGGTGGTGGAAACGCCCCTGATTTTGATTTTGACTTAAATGCAGAACCAGCATTCGATTTCAAAAGTAAAGGTCCCAAAGAAGGTGATGGTCCGTTTGATGTAGAGGCTTCTGACATGGATTTAGATACAGATGACGAAAAAGAAGCTTTTGATTTCCAATCAGGAGGTCCTGATAACGGAGGAGAAGCTTATCCTGTATTTGAAGACAGTTTTGATTCTTTAATCGACATGGATAATGAACTTGAAGACGAAAGAGAAGAACTTGAAGAAGATGATTTAGAAGAATTTACTTCAGCGTTTGATGATGAAATTGATGAAGTAGATGTATCAGGTTCACAAGGAATATACGGAGATATGGACCCAGCATATGATTTTGATAGTGAAGGTCCCGGTAAAGCAGGTCCTTACCAAAGAAGAAATGAAGCGGAAACATCTGAACAAATCCCACGTAAACATGACTACAAAAAAATGATGAGAAAAAAGGATGCAATAAGTAAAGGAGAAGATTTCGATGATAGTGAATTGGATATTTCGGATTATGAGGATGACTACAATCCTGAAACTTCATCTTGGGAAGAGATTACCAAAATGACAGGAGACGATGAGTTCGGAAATGTTGATGAGGATATAAGAGAATCTTTAATCAATCAGAAAAATAAGATTAACGAAATGTTCTTAAGAATGAAAGTTATAAAATAAATTAAACCCCCACTAAGTTGGGGGTTTTTTATAGTATATCTGAAATCAAATCGGAAATGATACTATCTCTCATAATTTCCCATTTCACTATTACATATTTTTTTTCAGAATCACAATAGAAACTATCCTTTTTCAGATTTGATTTGATTTCTTCTGTGGATGGAATGTAGTTGTTTAGGGATAAAACCACAAAATCTTGAGACAACAATAAATGCCGGCTCAGGACCTTGTTAATTTCATTTAAACAGTAGATATATCTGAATTTATCTAATGAAATTGTTTCATTTTGGTATAATATTTTATTTGGGGCAAATAGGTCGTATTCGTTTTTTAAATTTGTCCTCTTAACATATTCTTGGGTGAAGTTTATAAAAAATGGTTGATGGTAATCTGTAATAAATTCATCGTTTTTAATTTGTTTTGATGGATTAATTAAAACCAAAAAGTTTTTTGACCAGATTCTCCCTATAAGTTGATTGTTGAGTAAATGGTGGTTTTTTGGGAGAGGCCCTGAATATTCGACTAATGTGTGTAAGTATGGTTTGTTTTTTTGACTCGGGTGAATCAGGTTTTTCATTGATTCCAAAATACCTGATTTGGTTAAACTAACTTTATCATTTTTTTCATGTAATAAATTTAATTTCGTTAGGGTCCTTTCATAGTCATAGAAATGTGCAAAATGATATCCGTTGTTCAAAATTATCGATGGAAAATTTAACCCCCGAAATTTCCTTTCGTAGTTGAATAATAAAGATTTTGGTTCTGTGATTAATTTCGACTTGCTTAACACACAAGTCCCGAGATGAGGGTAAGTTTCGTAAAACTGACTTGACCAAACAAAATTTGTTTGTCTCAAAATTAATGAGTCAAATTTTGTATATTCAATCATTGTATCGGCAATTGACAAGTCAGGGATTTCATCTACATCGGAAACCAAGATTAAATCATCAAATTGTAAATCCAATGTTAGTATTTTTTCCCTGAGACTGTTGAGTGAGAAGTCAATTATATCAAATTTATCAATGATGGATTCATTGAATGAAAATAACTTTCGTTCATATTCTAAATTTTTATAAACTTCTTTCAAAGAATTTTTATCAAATTCATCATACACTAAATGAATTATTTTTTCCCTGTAGTCATTGAAAAAATCATCTTTTGGATTGAAGTTAATATTCTTAGGGTTGTTTCTGAAATCAATCTTTCCCTCAATGATTACAAAATAATCAACGTAAGGTGATAGCTCTTTCACTCTCAGTTTCAACATTTCTATCTCATCGTAAAAGAAAAAACAATCAACGATTTTATTTTTTTTCAAAAACTTATCCATTTTGGTTGAGTTATATATTCTATTTAATTATATTTCATATAATAAAACAATTTAAAGAAATGTCATCAAAAAACTATTTTTTACACGAACAAAGGAATAATGTAAATCATTTGAATTACTATTATTTTACAAAAGCATTCACTCCCGAAGAAATTATCAAGATAAGAGAAATCGGTGATTCATATCCTAAACAAAAAGGAACCGTTGTCTCCGATGACGAAAAAGAAGGTGTTAGTGACTATAGGATTAGCGACATTTCTTGGTTGGATGACAACCCACAAACGTCTTGGATTTATCAAAAATTGGCGGATTATGCAAAAATTGCAAATAGAGAAATGTGGAATTTTGACATTTGGGATTACCATGATGGATTACAATATACAACATATTATGGTGATGGTGGTCACTATGACTGGCATGCAGATTTAGGTCCTGGCATCTCGAATAGAAAGTTATCTTGTGTATTACAATTATCAGACCCTGGTGAATATGAAGGAGGTGATTTACAGATGAATCCTGGAGGAGCTATTCTTACTGTTCCAAGAGAATTAGGATTACTTTGTTTCTTCCCATCTTTTTTATTACATAGAGTAACACCGTTGACTGGAGGCGTAAGAAAATCATTGGTGACTTGGCTTTGTGGCGCTAATTTGAGATAATATGATTAGAGAAAGAGTCACGGTCAACGACTTTGAAAGAATTGCGAAAGAAAATGAATACTTCTTGTGGCATTTTTTAATGGAAGAACAACATAATAGTATCAATGGAATATGGTCCTTTTTTGATGAAAAAATTAATCCATATACAAATGAACCTGAACATCATATGCTCAGGACTTTGTTATCAATGACTGATGTTCCCTATTATGAATCCTATGTAAAAGATTCTATGGACTTTCTAATTAATTTAGGTTTAAATGCTAAAGATTTATATATTCTTCGAAACCCTTGGCCAAATTTAGCTCCTGACAAAAAATTTTACTATGTGCCAGCAGTAATCGGGTTTAAAAGAAAAAGAATGGTTTATAACACACAACGTGTTTGTTACTGTGTAGAGGGAATTACTGAAATTATTTTGAGATTAAATCCTGAACTTATCACTAATATAGAATAAAAAAAGGGTAATCAAAGATTACCCTTTTTTTATTTTTCAGTGTTAAAGAAGAACACTTGAAACAATCTACCATCATGCATGTCTTTGCCAAAATAATCTAAAGAAACATGATAATTGTCTGCTCTATACATAATTAGTCTATTAAAAACATTACCCACTCTGTCAATCATATCCCATTTCGTATAATCTTGTGAGTCATGACCAGGAGGTGCGGATTTATCGTATTCAGGGTCTTGTGCTGCCTGTCTATAATCATAATGCATCCAACCTGTTGCTTTATGTCGGAATATACCGGTTCCTGCTGATGGTGGAGCGTCAGGGGTTAAATAACAAACTGCAGCCCAATCAGTTGTAGAATCAGCGTGAATCCAAGACCTGTCAGATGCTGTTGTGTATTGAAATGAGCCTGTATAATCACCTCCCCACCAAGTAATCTCACCAGCAAATGGATAAAGAATGTCTCTCAATTTTTTCTTAAGTGAGTCGTTCAGGAAAGATACGGTTCTTTGACCTGGATAATTTCCTCTCACGGCGAATTCTTGGGAAAGAGCAAACTCTCTTACTTTCATTGGGTCAGCATAAAAATTATCAATTGTTAACGAATTGAATCTCATAATAAAGTTTTTGTAATTGAATTATAATAATAAATAATCATAAAAAAATAGATTGACTTGGTATATTAATATGATTTTTACTTTGTTTTGTGATATTTCTTAATAAATTAGAACGATATGGAGATTAAGGAAATCGTGTCATACTTTTTGAACACAGACTCAAACATTTTAGAAGTTTCTTTTAGAACTATAGACGATGATGAAGAAGTTTTTAGAACAGATAATATAGACTACTCAATTGTAGAAAATTACGGATTTGAATTGGTTACAGAATCATTTGATTTCTTCGATGATGATTTGGATGATGAATTTGGTGAAGATGAAAACAAAGTTGAATTGGATGAAGGAGAATTGATTGTATTTCTGAATGAATATTATACAATCAATCCTGATTCATTACCAAGAGCGGATTTTTATTAGGTTCTTTTGAGATGAAAAACGTAACGGTATTTAGGACCATTCTTACCATATGGTGAGAAATCTAATCCCGATAGTTGTAAACTTTCAGTTAAGTCACTATCAATATTTAGGATAACCTTCCTAAATGAACTTTCATCTTTTGGTTTATAAATGAATGTTATTTTTCCATAGGTATAAGCATCGAAACTAAATGGAACCCTAGACCAAAAAATATCATCAGGGCTCATACCGTATTCCCAAATATCTGTTTCATTAGTTCTCCTTAAGAAATTCATTCTGATTGTGGAATAGTTGAAATACATATAAAATGCTCCAACCTTTAAGGTGTCAAATGGGTCAGGTAAAAACCTGTTTATTACCATATCTCCAACGAAATAATTACGTATTGAATCGGTTGGATTCTCAATTTGTATGATTGACAATTTCTGAAGGTTATATTTTCCACTTAAAGTAATTGTAGATATGTTAGTGACATATTTTTCACACGAAATAAGTGTGAATAGTGATAGGCAAAATAATAGTTTTTTCATATTTGCAAGATTATACCTTTTTTTTCAATCGGCAAAATATTTATCACTATGAATTTGGATATCGATTACTTAATTAATTTCATGAAAAAATATTCATCTCCTTCCAAATCGGAATTGGGTGAACAAGAAACTCCACCGGCTGGAGGAGATTCTGGAGGTTCTACAAGCTCAGCACCAGCACAAAAAAAATGGGAATCAGGTCGAAAAATGGGTAAGACATATATGAATGACCCAAAATATACTTGGAAAAGTGACAGAACGATGGGAAAAACATATATGGGTGACCCTAAGTATAAATGGTATTCAGGGGTTCAAAGAGGACATGCAAATCCTGCTTGGGATTCGTAGGTCTATTTCTGAAGACTTACAATGTTTTTTTCTTTGAAAATCCTTTGTAATTTTTTTTCTTCCTCAGGTGTTGGTTTTATACCTGAAAACACTTTTGTAAAAAATTCAGCAACGAAAGAATCATAATTTTTTTGAACATCTTCAATTGGAAAGCACTTAACGTCTTCAGTGAAGACTACAGTTTGATTCTCGAAGATTTCAATAGATTCTACTACGTGAGTAGTTTTTTTTGACAAAGACTTGATTTTATTACCGATGGATATTTTTAACATATCACAAAATTACCAAAACTATTTGTGATTACAAAATATTTATAAAAAAGTTTCAAGTGGAGAACAGCGTAGTAAGGATATACCTTAAAGAAGAGGTTGACAGAATCAATCATTTGATGGGATTATTTTCAATCGATGAACAATCGGTTGGAGGTCTGTATATGCTTGGTGGACCTACTGGCCTTATGGACCCTTTGATGGGAATTAAAGCTTATAATTGGTTCAAAAGTTTTGATAGACATGATTGGGCAAGTTTTATTGAGGTTACGACTGGGGTTTTAGGTATGTTTCCGACTCCAGCGGCACCGGTTTTATTAGGGATTTCTGTTGCAGCAGGACTTACTGATGCCGCGTTTTATTTTAACGAAGGAGACCCATACATGGGTGGATTGATGGTAGCTCTAGCTATATTACCAGCCGCTGAGTTTATAAAGGCAGTTCCAGCTGCAAAACCCATTTTAGATAAGGGGTCTTCGTATGTTAAAAATTTATTGAAAAAAGTTCGTTCACTATCGGGAAAAAAAGGTTTAAAAGAATCCGAAAAACAAGCAATAAAAGAAGTTGAAACACTAATTGAGGCAACGGCAAAAAATGCAGATGAACTTGGAAATGCTGTTGCAAAAAAAACGGTATCTCAAGTAATAAAAGGTGTTATCAAACTTTCAGGGAAAGCTTTGTGGGCTACTGTAAAATTATTGTCTAGATTATCTTGGGCTATTGGTAAACCTTTGGTTATGGTTGCTGGCATTTACTATACGTATGATGAAGTTTATCTTGCATTATATGGTTCTGACGAAGATAAACTAAAATTGAGGTATAATTCTAAATTCCAAGAATTAGTGAGAGCATTAAAAGTTTTAACAAATTATGAAAGTGCTGAAAAACAGGCCGAAGAATTTCTCTTAATAAATGGTTCTACTATTGAAGAAAATCCTGAGTTGTTAGCTCAGATTGATTATACGCAACAACAAAAAGCTTTGGATGAACAGAATAAAGAAACAGTTAGGGCTTTAGAAGAACAAAAAAAACAACAAAAAAACTCACCATCATTTCAAGATGTTCTTTCAAAAAAAATTGATAATTATACTAATCGGCCATATACTATTCATGAAGGACAAAAAGGTGATTCTGTAAAAAAAATGCAACAAATGTTAGATAAATTGGATTTGGGGATTGTTCTAAAAGGATACGAGGAAGGAAAAAAAGGTAGTGATAGCGTTTTTGGAAACAATACATATGAGGCTGTTGTAATATTCCAAAGTAATAATGGTTTATCAGAAACTGGTATTGTTGATTCAAAAACTTTATCAAAGATGATAAAATTATATAAAGAAAAAGTTAAAAATGAAAAATAAAATTTTATTAGAAGAAATTTTTCGTATTCAAAGTTTGATGGGAAAAACCCCAATTAATGAACAATGGACTACGATTGCTAAACTGATGACTAATTTAGGTGACGATTTTGCAGAACTGACTACAAAGTATGCTGATGACTTTGTTAAATTAGCAAATGCTACAACAGATGAAGAGGCTATAAAAATTTTATCCAAACTTGCTAACTCTGAAAGAAAATTTGCAGATGAAATTATTCCTCATGTTATGAACGCTTTACCTGATGATGTGTCTAAAGAAATATCAAGTATTATTCAGGGTGCTCAAGAACAAATAAGTAAAGGAGTCCCGAGGGAAACTGTTGACAAATTAGTAGAAAAAAGACTTTCGGCAATCAAAACCCAATTTGATGGGGTAAAAGATATAATTAAAAAAAATATTGACGATGCAATAGATGGATACAAACCACCTAAACCAGCACCAAAGCCAGTTGACCCTAACGTCAAAGATTTAGAACTAACTGAAAGAATTAAGAAAATTTTTGAAAAATGGGAGGAAATAGTTCCAGGTGGGTTAACTTTAAAAGACCGAGCTTTGCTTACAAAAAATTTTCCTTGGAGGTCTTTCAGGGCTAAGATGAACTACATGGTCAACAATCTATTTAATCAGAGAAAGGTTCTTGAACAAAAATCACTTGAAAAAATTGCCTCTTTAATAAAAAAACAACAATCTCTTGGATTGAAAGGTGAGGAAAGCGAGTTAATTTACAGAACAATTGATGCAGAATTAGAAGCTTTGAGAAAAAATTCCAATTACCAAAAGAAAATATTATACGACGCTTTAAGTCAAGAAATTGACAAAACCCTCGGAGCGGGAAAAGGATATAAATTTGTAGAAAAATTAAAGGCAAACGACGCCTTGGCAGAGGACGCTCAATCATATTGGAGGTATCTTATGGATGACACTTATATAGGAAAAATGCGAAAACTACCAATAGGTAAAGATGGAAAAGTAGATTGGACGGATTGGATTAGAAATGCTGGAGAAAGAGCTATATCAATACTTTCAACAGGTAATCCTAGAAAAATTAGTGAAATTTTCAAAGAATTTTATAAAGGTAAGGGGGTTGTTGGTGGCTCATTATATTATTTAGCGTGGATGAAATTCATTCAAATTACTGTGTTTCCTGCTTTTTTAGGTTTTGTGGATATGTTGTATTATGGTTTTAAAGCTGAAGGGGGTGCAGAAGATTTTGGTGGATGGTGGAACATTTACAAAAATACTATTTGGCAAAGATTTTTAGATGGATTTTTCAAACCACGACAAATTGAGTTCAACAAAGTAGCAAAAGAGTTCATTACTAGTGATTTAGAGTGGTCGGCAATATCGACAATAAATCCTTTTCAATGGTTTTGGGATGACATATCACGTGGGTTAGATTGGCACGTCGGTGGTGGAACTCAAGAATTTTTAGAAAGACTTTATAATAGAGGTCGAAACATTGTTACTAATGTTGAAAATCCATTGAATGCTGCGTTAGGATACGAAAACAAAAAAGAATCGTTCATTGATTTCGGAGTGACTGCAGGATACACTGTGGAAGAACTTGAAAGTTTTCAGTATGATGAAGCAACTCAAACTGGAGTGACAAGTGATGGAATCAAGTTTAAACTGACCGAAAATCCAAATAATAGATTAAAAACCTTTCAGAGAGTAGAATAAATATGAAATATTCATTAATAAAAAATAATAGACTCATTATTGAACAGGCGAGTGAGTGGGTTCAGTTGACCGTAGAGGAAACGGCTCAAGTGTTGAGAGATGAATCGGCCGCTATACTAAGATATCAAAGGTTAGGTTGTGAGTTAAAAAAAGTGGGAAGTAGAAATTGGTTTAAAAAATGCACATCTACACCACCCCCTTCAACAGGATTAAACAAATATGTTGGTGAATATGAAGGGGAAGGGTTTTTACCATCTTTCAGTATCAAAGTGACGGACGGAAAATTATATGCTTCTTTGATGGGTGGAGAAACAGAACTTACAAATGTTTCGGATAATAAATTCAGTGGAAAAGTTTCAGGTATAGATTTTGAGATGACTTTCGAATTAAGTGGTGATTCTGTTGTTGGTGGTCAGGTAAATGGGACAGTTTCTGGAGTTTCAAGAACTGCAAAATTCAAAAGAAAATCATCAAACACAAATACAAATACAAGTTCAACCCAAACCACCTCAACAAAACCACCATCACCATGGGATTGTATAGAAAATTTTAACAAGAAATATAATCAATTTCCTTTATTACGTTCAGGTGATTACAGATATGAAGACATGGATTTGGAACATAACGGTAAAGACACCATTTTTATTTATTATAAGGATGGTAAGGCGGTTTGGGCGTATAGTTCGGACGAAAAACCGATTATGGAGGGTGTATGGCAATGTAAGGAAAACGGTTATTTAATAAAGTGGGCGGATGGGAGATTTTCTAGATATGGGACAAAAGAAAATTTTGAAGGAACTACCGAACCAACAAAAACAACAACAGACACTTTGGAAAATCCCTGTGTCAACGGATATAAAGATGGATGTGTCTCCGAAGAGGATATTTTGAATAAAAAGAAAGCGTTGAAAGTTTGTCGAAAATGTGACTTAGTGAAGAAGGTTCAAGATAATCCTGAAATAAAGGCTAGAATATTCAGAATACAAAAAGAGTTAGGAAAAGAACAAAAAACCGATAATGTATTTGGTCCTATAATGTTGAAAGCAATTAAAGAATTTCAATCAAGTAATGGTATTAATCCAACAGGTAACGTTGGTGAAAAAACCCTGACAATGATAAATTCATATTCTGCTCCTAAAGGGAATAATGAACCTGTGATAAGAACAAATAAAGTTGATGAACCTGTAATAAAAAAACCTGAGGTTAAAGGCACAAACAAAACAGAAGTTAAACCTATTTATAGAAGAAGTTCAAGACAGGTTTTGAATCCTGATGAAGAACTGTAAAAAAATTGAAAAATGAAGATTAAAAAATACTTGTTAGAACAGGTGAATATGAAAGCCGAAGATAAGCTAAACAGAGCAATCCGTCTTGGTTGTATCGCTAAATACACTAATTTTATTATGGACTCAGGTCAACCAACTCTGATTGATTTTGGTGGTAAGGATGTTTGGGCAATATCAGGAAAAGGAAAAACCTCGCAAAAACAATATTTCTTTTTAGCTGAGCCAATGGTTATGGTAGATGCTGAAGAAGCCGCAAAAAATCCATCAGACAGAGACCCAAATAAACCTTTAACTAGAGAATGGGTTTGTCCCAATTTGGAATTAAACGACGAACAAAAAAAATATTTGGAATCTTTAGAATCTAAAGGATGGACAACTAACAGACCTACGGAAAAAGATTTAGATGACGAAATATATCTCGGGTTTGATTTAGTATCAGGTAAAAAATACACCCCAACAGGTTACTCTGAAACAACAAGTGCGGATACTCAGTTTAACGATGTGAAAGCTTTCACAAAGTATTTTGAAAAGTTAGATTATGCAAGGGCAACGATAAGTAGAGGCACAGGTGGTTCTGTAATTGTATACAAAAGAAACACAGGAAAATCACAATTCAAACCTGAAGAGGGTGGTGATTGTAGAAAAAACATTGAAATACTTCACGACTTATTCCAAAAAAGAAGAGTTGAAGATGAAGACTATGTAAAGGCGATTCATAAAATTGTTCAAAACTGCGTTAACCAAAGAGACTTCACTTTAAGACCTGATTTGAGAAAGAAAATAAATGACCTGGCAAACATCAATACATACGACAGAGAAATTGGAAGACTAAAAATTTATCTACCTCAAAGAGAATCTATCAACAAGTTAATCAAAAAAACTTTGGTAGAAACTAAAGAAAAAAAGAACAACAGAATTATTGAAAATAAATTAGTTGAATCAAGATTGAAATTTATTATTGAAGACATTTCAATTTTCAATAAAAAGACGAAACAAGTAAAAATTAAAGAGGGATTCAAGTTTTTAAGAGAGACTGCTTACTTAAAAAACATAGGAATGTTGAATGAGAATTTATCTGACGTTTTCAAACAAATGTTCGGTAATTCATTTGAAAATATGTTGAGCACAGTCTCTGACCCATTTGTTGGTTCAATATTGAATAAGTTATCAATACCTCAAGAAATTAAAGTTTCTGTATTAGAAACAATTAAACAAAGAGCTAATGAATTGTTATCTAATATGGATAGCTGTGAAAACTTATCAAAATTCATTTCAGACATTGTATCAGAAATAACAATGACGAAAATGAGTAGTAAGAATATAACAGGTAGTCAATTTTTAGATTCAGCAATTGTTGATACAATGGGAGACGATGTGTTCAGAACAAAATTATCTGAAAAGATAAAAGAAGAGGTTTGTGTATTGTTTAACAAATACGCAGAAAATGCAAAGAATTTAGTAACGAAGCTTACTTCTGAGGAAGTTTAGTATAAATGGGTAAAAACAAAAAGGGGGTGTTCTAAAATCTAAAAAAAAGAAGGGTCTAACCCTTCTTTTTTCTTGTAACTATCTCATCAATGATACCATAATCAAGAGCTTCATCAGCACTCAACCATAAATCTCGAGTTGCATCTAAAGTGACTTGTTCTGCAGTTTTACCACAATAAGAACCTAATAATTCGAAGAGGATTTTATTAGTTTTTTCCCACTCAATCATGTTGATACGTGCGTCTTGGATGTTACCTCCCGCACCACCTGATGTTTGGTGTAACATTGTTTTCGAAAAACGTAATGAAGAACGTTTTCCTTTTGTTCCAGCACCTAATAATACTGAACCCATTGAAGCCGCCATACCTGTATTTACGGTTCTAATATCGCAAGAAATGTAATCCATAACATCTACCATTGACAAACCTGATTTCACACTTCCACCAGGAGAATCAATATGCATTGTAATATCCGTTTTATCTGTCGAATCCAAGAACATTAATTGAGCTTGAACAACTGTGCTCATTCTATCATCTACAGGTCCTGCAACCCATAGTAAACGGTCTCTCATTAATCTTGAGAAGATATCCATTTGAGTTACTCTCATCTCCCTTTCTTCTAAAATATAAGGGGTCATTGATGATTCAATCCTTGTTGAATAATTGTGAAGGTCTAAAGACCCTTTACCTAGATGATTTACGTAGTAATTTTGAAACTCTTGTCCTATGTTCATATTTTATGATTTTAGACAAAGATAAGGAATAAATTTTAAAGTCCCAAAATATCATCAGCGATTTCTTTGGCGGATAATTCTTTCCAATTTCTTGGGTGTTGATAAGACCAAAAAACCTTCCAATTTCCGAACCAAAGTTTACCGTGTTTTCTTGTCTCTAAAATACTTTTGAAATCTGTGCTTGTTTTAGGGAATCGACCTATGTTATATGTTTTGTATGGGAATTCCAAGTTGTGTGTATTATACAGACTATTAATTTCGGTAAAATCAGAATTTATTTTTATAATACACCCATGTTTTTTTTGATACTCATCAATACTTTTAGTCCAAACTTTAGCGTCTTCGATGTTGTCGGTAACTAAATTAAATTCTACTAATTTACCACAATCGTTATATCTATGAGAATGTATTTTTTGGAGACCAATATTTTTTACGAATTTGTAGACAGAGATTTCATAATCACCATAAAATTCTCCAAAGAAATAAAAATTATAATCTTTTTGAAGATTTGAATTCCTGTTGAAGTGAAAAGCCTCAACAAGTTTGGCTTCAGGACTTTCTTTTACATATTCTTTAACCTCAACAAAATAGAAATGTTCAGGACCCCAAACATTAACATAAATGCTAGGATTAAAATCAATTTGTATTTCTTCGTTATTTACGATAAAATGCATAATCTCCTATAATTAATTTATCAATAATTCCCTTTTGTAAAGTATCAAAAGCCTGAACAGGGGAATCAATTATTGGCTCATTGTGAGAATTGAATGATGTGTTTAGTAAAACAGGAATTCCTGATATTTTATAATATTCATTCAATATATCCCAAAATTTCGGATTCTTATTTTTTACAACAATTTGGGGTCTCGCGGTTTTATCTGATTTTTGAATTACGGCTGGAATTCTATTAATCCAAGATTCTCTAGTCGAATAACAAATAGTCATAAACTCCGATGAATATTTTGACTTGGATGGATAAAATATTTCGTCAAAGTGCTCTTCCATTACAATTGGTGCGAATGGCATTATTTCGTATCTTTTCAATCTTTCATTTAACACCTTGTGAGTTTGAACTTTTGTTGGTTTTACTAGAATACTTCTTGCACCTAACGCTCTCGGACCATGTTCAAATCTACCTTGAAACCACCCAATTATTTTTCCATTTTCGATATCTTTTGCAATTTCTTCCGAGGAGTAAGGAACCCTGTTGAAGTTGTAACCTTTTGAGATATTATTGACCTCTTCATTCGTGTATTCAATACCGAAAAAAACATTTTGTAATTTTTTTGGTTTTGTTATTTCACCAAGCTCAACAGCTTTTTTAATACATGCTCCTAAAGGCAAACCCTCATCACCCATAGGGGGATAAACGAATATCTCATCAACAAAATCTAATTCGTTAATTTTTTGATTTAGTTTTACGTTTCCAAAAAGACCTCCTGAAAATGAGAATTTTGTATATTCGGGATATAGTTTATTCAAATCAATTAAAAATTGAATAAACATTTCGTTTGTGTGATGTTGTAGATTATATGAAAATATTTCTCGTTGTTCTTTGGTATCAAAATATCCTTGGAGCCTCATAGAATCCATTAGAAATTTAGTTCTGTCTGCTGTTGCTGCGGGACTAAACCTTAAATCATTATAGTCTATAACAGATTTCAACATTCTAATAATGTTTTCATCGTAATGACCGTCAGCAGCCATCCCCATTAGTTTTCCTTCATCTTTGCATATTCTCCAATTGTGTTTAACTTCTTTACCTAAAGTTAATATGCCTGTCGTCGCAAATCCCCAAAGGTGGGAAATACTACCGAAAGTAGAAAGGTCTATGCTTTTTAGTAATGTCATTTTACCGTCTTCACACAAGTAAATTTTCATAACTGATACGTCTCCACCACCGTCATATGAAATTGTCATTACTTTTCCATCCATACCACTTGTGAAGTATGCGCCATAACAATGTGATTCATGATGACTAACTCTTTCGTATCTACCATTTGTGAGTTCATCGGCATACAAATCAGGAACTGGTTCAACCATCATTCTATGGTCGGCATCTTTTATTTGTAAACCTGATAATTCAACAATTTTCGATGATGATAAGTTTGGATAAGATACATAGCTATCGCCAGCCTTAATCCTTGTTAATCTTTCTTCTTCAATAACATATTTGATTTCACCATCTACAATCAATGCGGAGGCTGCACTATGAGAACCGGCAAAAAACGAATAAATTGAGCTCATATTATTTTATTACCAACGTCTAGATATTAAAAAATTATTGATTACTAAGAAATCTAAATTGTTTTCGATTAAACAATTCATTGCTTCAGTAGGAGTTTCAACAATTGGTTCTTTTGGACCATTGAAACTTGTATTGAGTAATACAGGAACCTTTGTTTTTTCGTAAAATTTATTTATAAGATTATAAAATTTTAAATTACTTTCAGGTGTTACTGATTGATGTCTTGCTGAGTTATCTACGTGAGTTACCGCAGGTATTTTTTCTCTCCACTCAGGTTTGACTGTAGTTGTAACTAACATATACGGAGAATATATCTCTGACTCGAAAATTTCTGATTGATGTTCAAACAGAACTGCGGGTGCAAAAGGTCTATACCATTCTCTTTTTTTAATATCCATATTGATGTGATTACACATCCATTTCTGAATAGGGGAAGCAATTATTGAACGATTACCTAAAGCTCTCGGACCAATCTCGGAACCATCTTGAAACCAACCTATCACTCTGTTTTGAGTTAACCAGTATGTGACATCCTCATTTAATTTTTCGAAATCATCGTATTCAACATAATCGATTCCTGTAAATTTGTTAAGGGTTTCCACAATTTCCCTTCTTTCATATTTTTTTCCTAAATAAGGTGAAATAGGTTCAGTTATTTCAATATCCACAAGTTGTTGATATGCATACCAAGCACATCCTAATGGAATACCTGAGTCATCTGAAGGGGGAAGGAAAAAACAATTTTCAAACAAGTTTGATTTTATAATCTTTTCATTTGAATTACAATTCAGAAAAGAACCACCTGACGCACAGACATTTGAAGAGTCTGTCATATTTTTAGCCATTTTTGCTAAAATTAAAGATGCCTTTTCCTGTTCTCTTTGATAAATTCCTGCGACAGCCGCCTTTGAAAAAAAATCAAATTCCCAAGTTACCTTAGGATAAATTGTATTGTTAGAAACAAAAATATCGTTTTCAAGTTCAGTGACAAACTCAGGGGCTTCCTTTACAAGTTCGGGGTCTGCGTAAGACGCCAAACCCATCAATTTACCCGCAGGCCATGATTGACTTTGTGGACTATAAACCAATTGTTTAGACCCTGTGGAATACATTGTTCCTAATGAGACATCTTCATTTGTATCAATTGGGACAGGATATTTTATCCATTTTTTATAAACCTCTTTATATTCATTTTTATTGAAATGATATATTGAGATTCCTTCAGCCCAATCAAAATCAGTGTTTAAATTATATTCTTTCGGGTCATACCAAAGGTGTGTTTTATTTTTGAAAGTAATGATACTTCCAGATGCATCTGCAACAATTACTGCGGCCTCCTCCAAACCCGAACTAAAAAATACCGAATAAGCATGTGCTAAATGATGAGGTAAAAATTTTAGATTTGTTTTATTCACTACCCTTGGGTATAGTTGATAAAATTGTGTTTCAACATCATCAATTTCTTCAGTTGTGCTGTAAACAAATAAATCAATGTTTTTATATGTTATTCCCAAAGAGTTTAAACAATAGTTTATAGATTCGACAGGAATTTTACCTCCTGAATAAGCTCCATCATGTTTAATTCTTGAAAGTCTTTCTTGGGTTATTCCAACAACGACTTTTCCATTCTCGATAATGACTGCACCCTTATCGTGACCAACTGAAAATCCTAATACTCTCATAATTTTTTTTTAAATTTCTTCTTCAGGTGAATCGGTTTCTAAATTCACAGATACGCCTTCATCCAAATCTTCATCACATTTGTGGATGTGAACTCTTTCTTCAAATTTGAAAACGATAACCTTTTTAACTTCTTCAGGAAATTTGATATCTCCTTTAACATCAACAACAATCCCTTGTTTTTCGTTGAGAATTAAACCTAATGCTCTTCCAAAAATTAACGATGCGTTAACCAAGTCTTGAGTTGTGTTTTCGTAATTTGGGTCTTCTGGTTTTAAATGATTTTCTTCCATATATTATTCTGTTTCGTCTGAGATTATGTCACCAAATTGTGACGCGGCTTTTGGGTTCCTTTTTAAGAAGATTTCATAGGCGACCTGGTATCTTGTTAGTTCCACTTGTGCTGGAAATAATTCAACACTTAGTGAGTCACTCAAAACTTCTAAACTATCAACCTGTTTGGTTAATTGATTAATTTGAAATTTTTTGTCTTTAACCTCTAAACTTGAACTACTCCACATGAGGGTAATCCAAATAATAGATAACAGTAAAACAACAATGATAGTCATTAATTTTTTTTCTTTTTCCATATTAGATAAATTTAACACAAAATTTTAATAAACAAATGATTTTTGATAATCAGTCCAAATCTTTTGAAGACCATTTTCGTGAACCAAAGTAGGGGCAAATGGTTTGTGTTTCATATGCATGTTTGCCTCCTCAGGTGTCCTGTTTGATTTTTTCAAATTACACTTAAAACAAGAAGTTACCAAGTTAGTCCAATCATTTTTTCCACCTCTTGATTTAGGAATGACATGGTCCAATGTTAATTCTTTTTTTGAACCACAATAAACACACTCAAATCCATCTCTTTTATAGATACGATTACGGTTAGCTCTAAGACCTCTTGTTTGATGTTTAATATACTTTAACAGTCTAATAATTAATGGTCTTATATAAGTCTTATAACCCCCTACGATTGGAGATTCATTATCACCTTTAATAATTTCTGCCTTTCCTTTATCAACAAGCACAAAGCCTCTTCGGATTGTGGTCACGTTGAGCGGAGTATAGTCATAATTCAAAACAAGCACCGAGGTCATATCATTCAATTTTTGCAAAGATAGTTTATTAGGTCATAAAAAACAAAAAGGGGTCAATTTTTCTCGACCCCTTTTGATATACTACAGAATTAGCAATAGTTTATGGTTCGAGATTTGCGTCTCAATACATCAGAGTTCTCATACTTTTTTGTTGTTCCCAAAAGACACATTTTACTTCTGTCTGTTATCATGACAATAAATATCAACAAAAATTTCATAGAATCAAATTATTTTTCTACCTTTGACAAAAATAAATCATATGCCATACATTGACCTTGATATTGAAGTATACGAATTCGTTCGAGCTTGTTCTAAAAGAGACATCAAAGAACTAATTAAAGAATTGGTGGATGAGGGACATCTTCCAAAAGACTTGTATTTTGAAAATGGTGAAGTAAAAAAAGAAATGACTAGGAAAACTTCTAGTGAAATTGATTTCGAAGATAAATTAGATAAACTCAAATTGAAATTTTTTTCCCTGAGTAAAGATGAGGAAGAATCTTTGGAAAAAATCTTTAAAAGACATTTATAAAAAGGAACATATTTATAATATTATTAGACTATGAAGAATTTGAATTTAGACATTAATCACGGGTTCACACCGACAACACCTAATGGTGATGGGGGTAGAATTTGCTTTAGTTCAGAGGATACAGATGTTGGATAAAAAAAATAAAGCCAAATATCAAAACCCTGAACTCAAAAAGTTTGGGGTTTTTTTTTCGGGAGGTAGTTCAGTCCGGTAGAATACATGGTTTGGGACCATGGGGTCGCAGGTTCGAATCCTGTCCTCCCGACATGAAAAAAGAAAGACATCCATTTTGGAGCTTTACGACTTTGTTTTTAGGAATAATATTCGTATTTTTGTCTCCAATAATAGTTGGTTGGTATTTGTGGTTATTTGTGAGAATCTCCCTTAGCTCAGTTGGTTAGAGCATTTGACTGTTAATCAAAGGGTCCTTGGTTCAAGTCCAAGAGGGAGAGCAAAAAGGAGCGGTAGTTCAGTTGGCTAGAATGCTACACTGTCACTGTAGAGGTCGCGGGTTCGAGCCCCGTCCGTTCCGCTGATAGAGTTTGTCCGTGGTAACGGTCTGATGGGAGAAATCCTTGCAGACTTCTCCATTCAAAATCCAATCATTGATTCACAGGTGATTGGGCTAATTGTGAAAGAAAAACGGAATCTTGCGGGAGTAGCTCATTCGGTAGAGCGATAGCCTTCCAAGCTATAGGTGGCCAGTTCGAGCCTGGTCTCCCGCTCAAAGTGGACTAAACGTGTAGTAACCACAGGTGTGATATCCACCACTACACTCTAGCGGAAGTAGCTCATTTGGTAGAGCACAACCTTGCCAAGGTTGGGGTGGCCAGTTCGAGCCTGGTCTTCCGCTCAGAGGCCTCCTTAGCTCAGCTGGTAGAGCAACTGATTTGTAATCAGTAGGTCGTTGGTTCGATTCCGACAGGAGGCTCAAAATTTTTAATTATGGCAACAGCATTTTGGACTTATTATGTAATAAGCGTTTTTTATTGTATCTATCAACTTTCAAAGAGATGGAAACAAAGTATCATGCCAGGTGGCCTTGGAGTAACACCGGCTCTTGATACGATTATGGTTATGTTTATTGGACCATTTTTGGCACCTGTAGATTTTTTCCTTACATGGGTAAGACTATATAAGGAAGCAGAACAAGCTAGAAGAGACAACGAAAAAATTTTCTAAAAATGGCTCATCCAAACTTACATGCAAAATCTTCTGCCAAAAAATTTGGTGGTAAACCTGAAGATTATACCCATCTTCACGAATGGATGGACGAAACCAAAGGATGGTTTGGAGATTCTTTACATAGAATGTTTAGACATCATAGTGAAGGTATATTCGAGATGGAAAAAAGGTTTGGAACAGAGTTCAAAAATTCTGATGGTAAAATTGTTTATACCCGATATGTTGGAGAACAACATGTAAAAGAGGATTGTAACAATTATATTCCATCAGCAAAAGAATGGATTAATAATATTTCGGAAAACAAAAGACCTAGTTGGATGTTGAAGACAATTAAACTTGAATTCGAAGATTGATATTTATTGTTATGAAACGTAAACAAATTAATACACAACAAGTTCTTACACCTGAAGATAAAAAATATCTAAGAGGGGTATCAAATTATTTGAGGTCATTAGGAATGATTGATGGTTCGATAGAAGTTGATATTGATAATGGATATTCATTTGATTCCTCAGATATTGATTGGAAAAATATAACCCACTTCAGTAACAATTATAGGGCTGAAATACCAAATGGATTGATTGCAATCTTAGTAAAAATAATGAACTATATTGATGAGAAATCGTTATTTCAGATGCCCGATATCGATGACGTTATCAATTATGAAAGAGTTGATTTTGACATTGATACTGAGAAACAAGAAATTTCTGTGAACCATTGGTGGTCGTATTATGAAAGAAATGACGGTAGCACAAGAGAATGGGATGAAGAAGAAGGAAAAGAAATTTTTGAAGAGTGGCAACAGGATGGAGTTTTAGAAGACTTGGATGTTCCTGCTGATGGAATTTTGACGGTGAGATATAATGGTTCAGGTGACTCTGGTTATATCGAAAATAATTTTGAAGAAGTGGGAGACCAAGTTCCTTCAACGATTGAAGACTGGTGTTATAATCAACTTGAAAATTACTTTGGTGGTTGGGAAATTAATGAAGGTTCTGATGGGGAATTTATATTCAATTTTAACGAAATGACTATTCAATTGAATCATAGTTACAACACTGAAGAAACTACAACAGACACAATTTATAAAGAAGATTTTTCTTAAAACACTTTGATAATTGCTAGCAATTTTCTATCTTTGTATTGTTCTTTGAGACATACCTGGGTGGTGTAATTGGTAGCCACGCAAGACTTAAAATCTTGTGAACCGAAACGTTCGTGCGGGTTCGATTCCCGCCCCAGGTACCAGGTCCTGTAGTTAAAGGGATATAACTACTGCCTTCTAAGCAGTAATTCGTGGTTCGAGTCCACGCGGGACTACCATTTTACTTTTTCATAAAAATGTATATATTTATAATAACATGAACACTACAATGCATCATATAATCTTCTGTCAACAACAAGAAATTTGTTGGTATGAGGTTATGCCTTGTAGTTCAGATGTGTAATGATTAGATAATTCCTGAAGAGTTATATATACAAACCCTGAACGACAGAAATGAAGTTCGGGGTTTTTTTTTTGGTTCTTTGAAATATTGGTTGTAAATTTGTAATTCTTGGCCCCGTCGTCTAAAGGTTAGGACGCCACCCTTTCACGGTGGAGATTTCGGTTCGAGTCCGTGCGGGGCTACAAAAAATAATAATATGAAAGCAATACTTGAATTTAATTTACCTGATGACCAGCAAGATTTTGATTTGGCTACAAGAGGTATGAAATTTTGGTCAGTTTTATGGGAGTTGGACCAATCTTTGAGGTCAAAAACAAAATATGCTCCCGACAGTTTACCTCAAGATAAGTATGATGCTTATAAAGAAATTAGGGATGAACTTCGTGAACTAATGTTAAATAATGATATTAGTTTTGATATGGTTCATTAAAAAAAAAAGGTCAGTTGGCCGAGTGGCTTAGGCGATAGTCTGCAAAACTATTTACACAGGTTCGATTCCTGTATTGACCTCCAAATACGTCTGTAGCTCAGTTGGTAGAGCACTAGTCTCCAAAACTAGGTGTCAGAGGTTCGAGCCCTCTCAGGCGTGCAAGGTTGATTGGGAAGCCTTACACCTTCATTAAAAGTTGGAATGTAAGCGAGGGGACTAAATGGAGTCGAAGTAATGCCAATTATAAAAGGGGATGTCCACGCACCCATCTTCCCCTTTCCTTTTTTTTGGGAGTATCGCCTAGTGGCAATGGCAGAAGACTGTAAATCTTCCCTCTTTCGAGTTCGTTGGTTCGAGTCCAGCTACTCCCACATTCAGGACCCTTAGCTCAGTCGGTTAGAGCAAATGACTCATAATCATTAGGTCCACGGTTCGAGCCCGTGAGGGTCCACATATTATCCTCTGGTGTAACGGTAACACAATTGGTTTTGGTCCAATTATTC
>Ga0315903_10002574_pt1 | contig 26336 bp, 39 predicted proteins | sample LakEriMetagenome_7_FD_203524 | JGI IMG/M metagenome (GOLD analysis project Ga0315903, IMG submission 203524) | Freshwater fungal communities from buoy surface, Lake Erie, Ohio, United States - Buoy 2 MA119 | ecosystem: Environmental > Aquatic > Freshwater > Lake | place: USA: Lake Erie, Ohio... | reverse complement strand
TTCGCTCCCCAGCCCATGACGATCACATGCTCAAGCTCTCCGTGTGCAGCGTCGAGGATGTCATCGGCGGAATAGGTATCTTCTTCCTCAGCGGGGGCGGGTTCGTTTTTCACGAGGCGCAGCTTGACGATCTTTTCGTCGTCGCTCACGACTTTCGCCCCTTCGAGGCCATCTCCTGCATCTTCTGCTTGCCGTACTTCTTCCGACCGATATAGGCGGCAAGAGCCTTCGGATTCTTTGCACCGCGCTTTTCGAGTTCCCCGGTGAGCTTCTTGAAACGCTCGCCGCTACCCAGCGGAGGCTTTTTCTCGGCCATGTCCTACTACCTCATCAAGTGCGGTGGGGTTTGACTTTTTGGGCTACCGAGGACGGTTGCCGTGAGAACTGCTTGCCCCGCTTCAGGGCGGCTCTCTTCGCGGCGGTCGTGCGAGCGTACTCATCTGCCGAAAGCGACTTGATCGCCTTCTCGGGGAGATACCGCTCACCCGTCGCCTCTTTGCCCTGAGTCGAGGGCTTGCCCGACTTGGTACGCCACTTCTGGCGCGTCCACTTCGCAAGGGAGTTCGAGGACGACTTGGCACCCTTGTACCCGCCGCCCTCCTTCTTGTACGCCAAAGTCGCAAGCTGGGCTTTCCGAGCGGACCACTGGCCCGACTTCCCGCCCTTATCTCCCGCCTTTACGCGAGCGACCACACGCTTCCACAAAGAAGGATTCGTCTTGGTCGCCGTCTCGGCCATATCACATGCCCTTCTTGGGCTTCTTGGCAGCGCCCTTCGCCATCGTCTTGGCGGCCACCATCTTCTTCGCAGCGGCGGCGGCCTTCATGCCCTTCGCCGTGTACGGAAACTTCTTGCCTTTGACTTCCGGCATATCACTTCCCCTTCGCTTTCTTCATGGCCTGGTATCTGGCCAGCAAACGACGCCCTTTGGCAACCGCACTCGCCTTATCCCCACCATGACCCCAAGCTTCAAGGGACAGCTTCAGCCTCGTCGGCCGACCCTTCTCATCCCGCAGCGGACCCTTGGCCGATCCCATGCGCACAAGAAACGATCCCTTGCGCCGCATTTCTTCAGGACCACTCGGAGCACCCTTCACAGGAGCCTTCAGGTTCCCGCCCGTCTCAGCCTTGTAAGACCGACGACCAGCCTCATTGAGGCCACCTTCAGGATTCTTCCCAGCCTTACGCTGCCAAAGAGGAGTAGCCATCACGAAGCCTCACAGTTCTCTCACCAAAATACCCTGAGTCACTGAAGGCGCAAGGGGATGAGCGAACCTTGAGGGGGAAAAATATTTGTTGGGGTTCTCTCGCAAGCAAGGAGAGAGAGTTTTTGGACCCCCCCTGCTCAATCTCACGACAGGTCGATACTGATTCGCAGCTCGCCGTCCAGTCGGTGATCGACCTTGTCGGGTGCCTTCAGGCCGCTGCGATCAAGCAGGTCGCGAGAGGCTTCGAGCTTTACGTAGTCACTCTTAGCTGTGGAGCTCAATTCCACTATCGTCGCCAGTGCCCTTGGAGCAGCAGCACCTATGGCCAGTGCTGTCCTCCTGTAAATCTCCTGCAATATCAGCGGGTTCTTCAGCGCTCTGTTCGCTTCTACGTGTGCGGAAGACTCAGCGTAACCGGCTGCTCTGGCTGCTGCGGACCCTTTGCCTCCGTTCGCTACATACGCATCTACGAACGCATCCTGCTTGGGGGTAAGCTCACCGCTCGGCGTCTGCACTCTCGTAGGCACGTTGGGCATGTTACGGCTCAGGGAAAAGAGGCTCTCTGCTTTGTTAGAGAGAGCACCATGTCGAAAAGGCTGTCAAGGGACTAGGGCGCGTCCCTCCTTCGTCGGGCACGGCTCTCGTGAATGGAGCCACCTTCGGCGTCTCCACCCTCCGGGCTTCGATCCTCGCGCAAGACAGGGAAATGGAAGGGCAATGAGGGGTGAGGTTTGGTCGCCCTGATTCGATCCCACGAGCTTGGATCACACCATTGCCCCCTAATGACTACCGCGCCGCGCTGCCCTTGGAGTCCTCCTTCATCAACCGAGTCGCCTTCTTTATGTCCGCCGCCTAAGGGTTGGGACTATGGCCCAGCCCGCTGCTCAAGGCGCAAGCCCGGAGGGCTCCTCCACTTCGTTACGGCCGACCGCAGGCGGTCGGTGCGCCAGCAGCGGCCCGTGCCACTTAACGTCCCAACGGCGACGGACATAAAAAAGACGACGATTCGCCGACTACAAAGGTCTCCAAGGGTAGCGCGACCCGAGCTGTGTCTCTGGGTACAACGGCGCGATCCAACCCCGTGAGATCGAATCCAAAACAACCTAGGTGTGTATCAGGAAAATCTAGATCAACAGGAGAGTACAATGGCTAAGATCAAGAACGCTACCGACAAGTCCTTCGCGTCCCTCATCAACGAGCTAGGCGCTTTCTTCAACCTTCCTCACATCTCGCAGGAGCGGGAGCAGGAAGACCCGAACATCGAGCAGCTTCGCGAGCCGGGGCAGCCGATCATCGTCAACGATTTGCGCTACGCTCAGGAAGCGGTTCTCCGCTCCGTCGCAAACGCTCTGTTCTACCAGCTCAAGAGCTCGCAGAACTACCACGAGCGCGCCGTCACCATCGGTCGCAACATGCTCAATAGCACGCGGCCCGGTCCGAACATGGAGGATCGGTTCCACGAGCAGCGCGAGCGCATCCTGCGAGCGCAAGCTCAGGTCGAAGTGGTGCGCAGCGCCTTCCGAGACTCGGTCCGTGCATACGAGCACTTCACCGACAAGAACTGGGCGGAGCCCAACTACACTCCGCGAGTTCAGGCTCAGAGCAACGCTGCTGCCGATCTGGCCAAGCTGGTCGGCGGTGACGGAGCCGGGATCGGCGACGACCTGGCATTCACTTCGTCCGATCCGCGCCAGCGGGTCGCCTAATCCCGAAGGGGGGGCGCAAGCCTCCCCTTTTTTCATTGTGGAGAGAGACAATGATAGAGGTCTTCGACACCGATCCTGAAGTGAACGCGGAAGAATGGAGCGCGTACTTCGAGGAGTGCAGACAGTGGGGCATCGATCCGTTCCAGCTGTCAGGACTTGGTAGCCTAGAAGAGTTCAACGACTACGACGAGATCGATGATCCCACTGGAGAAGGAGAGTTCCAATGCTGAAGTTTCTAGAAGCGACAGTCGAAGCATTGGGCCTTGCCCTGTTCTTCGGAATCGGAATCGCAATCTGGTCGATCACACCCTGAAGGAGAGAAGACAATGCCGAACCATGACACCCTCTATGCAATCATCCACATCGCTTGGGATCGGATGATTATTGTGGATACCGCACCGTCAACTGTCGATGCGATGAAGCGCCTTTTTCAAGAGGGCAACTACTACAGCGAAGAGTACATCAACAAGAAGACGTGCTGGAAGAAGGCAAGCGCCAACGGTTTCCCTCGTATCGAGATCATCTCGCGAGCGGAGTTCTTGAAGAAGACGGATATCCCGAAAGACCTCGAAGCGGACAACGACAACGAGTGATGCAAGGGACACGTCTTGTGGAAATGCCGGAGTTGCTCTACCCTTTCAATAGGGGAGAGCAACGATGGCGCAGCTTGCAATTCATGTGAACCCAATCCGAAGGCCGATCAAGCCTTATGCTGTAAGGCCCACGCCTATGGAAGAACAGTTCTACCGAGCATTGATCGCAAGCCTGATCGAAGAACGCCATCGACAAGGCATCACGCAGGAGAGGTTGTGCCAGATCATCGGAGTCTCCGATGGGCTGGTCAACAAATGGGAGTCAGGCGTCAGGCTGCCGTCCCTGTTCTACTTCATGTGCTGGTGTGCCTCCCTCGGTCTTCAACTTAAGACGGAGAGAACTGATGGCAAGGCTGCCTGTTTCGACTCGTGAAGTACGAGGCTCCCGCAAGGGAAAGTACAATGCCAACGGTCGCCATGTGGACGGCCATTGGTTTGCATCGAATGCTGAAGCGGTTCGATACGAGCAGTTGAAGGAGCTCGCCGAACAGGGTCGGATCGAGAACCTCGAACTCCAGCCGAACTATGCCATCCGTTTGAACAACCATCCGATCACAACCTATCGAGCGGACTTCCGATATGCCGTGCTCGACGAGCGCGGACGTGTGGAGAAGTTGGTCGTCGAGGATGTGAAGGGCATGATTACGGATGTCTATGCCTTGAAGAAGAAGCTCTTCGAGGCTGCGTACGAAATCAAGATCAACGAAATCCCTGCATCCAAGGTGGAGCAGTGGAAACTGACGATCCCATAGGAGGAGAGCATGGGAGAGTTGCGAGCCGACGATACGAAGACGTGGATAAGTCGCATCTGGGAGACTCTTCAAGAGTTCCGAGACGTTCAGATTCCAGAAGGCTTCCCCTCGCACGATCAAGAGTGGGATGAAATCTGCACGGCGATGGCTTGGATCACCGAGGCATTGGCCCGGCAGAGGGACGACATCGAACCATGAGCATCGAGGCGTTGAACTGGGCGTTCAACCTGCCTCTCGACAAGCCCGTCCTCAAAGCAGTGCTCATCGGGATAGCGAACCACGCCAATCCCGTGGGCGAGGCATGGCCTTCAGTCGAACGGTTGATGCTCTACAGCGGCTACAAAGAGAGAGCCGTCAGGAAGGCTCTTAGCGAGCTTGAAGCAGAAGGGTTGATGACGGTTCAAGAGCGACCGGGCAGGACCAATCTGTTCATCCTTTCGTTGAGGGGTGCACGTGGTGCAGGGGTGCATGACGTGCAGGGGAGGGGTGCATGTGGTGCACCCGAACCTTCAATAACCATCAATACCAAACAGAAGAGGGCAGCCTGTCGGATGACACTCGACTGGAAGCCCGACGACGAGCTTCTTCAATGGGCACGAGCAGCCCGCCCCGATCTGGACGTGAACAATGAAACAGATTGCTTCAGGGATTACTGGCTTGCCAACGGCACCCTCAAGCTCGACTGGTCAGCTACCTACAGGAACTGGATACGGCGAGCTCGTCCCGTATGGAAAGCGGAACCCAGACCTGTACGTCATAGTCCCGCAGCCGTGGCTGAATCAAACCATCAGCGAGTCCGTCGCTTCTTTGACGACCTGGCTGATGATGCGACGGACGTTACCTGACGGGGCAGAGTGGTCTGCGTCGAGAGCGGAACTCGCAGCCGCCCTCGACGGGGTGAGGCGGCTGCTCCTTCCGCCCACGCCGCAGGAGGTGGTGCTGTCGCTCAATGCAATTGCATCCATCTTCAGGGCGCACTTACCGGAAGAGGAGGCGTTGCGAATATACGTCTCCCTCTTCCAAGAGATACCGAAGGCTGCGTTCAAGGAAGCGTGTCGGTCGCTGGCAAAGACCCATCGCTATCCGAACATGCCGCTTCCGGCCGAGTTCTTCGAGGCTTCGAAGGAATCAACAGCGACACTCAGAATGTGGGAGGACCGTATCGTTCGCGCATTGGCGCGGATAGATAAGCTTGACCATGATTAGCTAACCCAATAAGATCATCAATGTCGAAGGAGAGAGCGACATGACAATCACTGAGACCGCGCAGATCGTGCGCATCAATCGTAGTGCCGGCATCGGCGGTACGGACGCCATGCGTATCATGGCCGGGGACTGGCAGCGTCTCTATCGTGAGAAGCTGGGTCTCGATCAACCCGAAGACTTGAGCGGCGTGTTCAAGGTGCAGCTTGGCATTCGATCCGAAGCGTTCCATGCGGAATGGTTCGAGCGGATGACGGGCATCGCACTGATGGAGCCGTCTCATACCTACGCCAGCCTTAAGCACGAGTTCATGCTGGCGAACATCGACAGGCTTGCGCCCAACGAAAACTCGTTCGTCGAGCTCAAGCACAGCCGCAATGGCGTCAGCGTATGGGACAAGGCTCGGTTCTATATGCCCCAGCTTCAGCACTACATCGAGGTGCTGGACGTGGACTACTGCTACTTCTCCGTCATCCGCGGCAACGACGAGCCCGTGTGGTGCAAGGTCGAGCGCGACGATGACTACATTGAAGGGCTCATCAAAATGGAGTCGTCCTTCTGGTGGCATGTAAAGCAGAAAGTCGAGCCCGAGATCACGCCGCAGGGAGAGATCAACCGCATCACGAAGAAGGCGGAGAGCATCAAGGTGGACGGTCTGATCGTCTCCGACATGCGCTCCAACAATCTTTGGACTGATGCGGTCGAGCGGTTCCTCAAGAACCAAGAGGCAGCCAAGACGTTCGAGGCTGCCAAGGAAGACATCAAGAGCCTTGTGACCGACGACATCGGCGAAGCCTACGGCCATGGCGTCACGGCCAAGCGCGACAAGCGTGGCCGCATTCTCATCCGTGCCTCGAAGGAGAACGACAATGACACTGAGTAATCTGTTGGGCGTCATGTACGACGACCAAGCGCGTCGTCTGTCACGGACGACCGATCCCGACACGAGCAAAGAGGCGGCTGAGTCCATCGCACCGAAGCTGTCTCATTTGCAGGAACTTGTTCTGCAATACGCCATCGAGTGCGGCGAGTTCGGGTTCACCGATCCTGAATTGACCGAGGTCATGTGCATGTCCTCGCAGGGAAAGGAGTATGGCAATTCGACCTGGCGCTCACGTCGTGCCGAGCTCGTGCGCAAGGGTAAGATCGAGGACAGCGGCAAGCGCCATAAGCGTGCAAGCGGACGCAATCACATCGTGTGGCGGGTCGTGAAAGATGTCTGATCCCAGCAAGATCATGAGCGCCCTCGAGCTCGAAGATCGGTGGCGCGAACTCTGCGAGGCGGTGCTCGCGCTATCGACTGACAAGCGATGCCTGACGCTGGCAGCCGAGGGGATCGAAGCCCTGCGGCTACACGCAGAAGCTTGCGATGAGTACCACGACGACGAAGAAGACTGAGGTACAGGAGAGAGGCTATGACGACGAAGAACCTACACCAACGCATCGCTGCGGCGATGGCGAAGGTGACGTACATCCAGAAAGAGAAGAAAGCCGGCATGCGTTACAGCATCGTCAGCCACGATGCCGTGACCGCCAAGGTTCGGCCCGCTCTACTGGAAGAGGGCGTGATTTATTACCCCGTTCACATGAGCACAAATCAGGTGGGCAACCGCACCGAAGCGTGGGTTCATGTGCGGTTCGTAAACATCGATCAGCCCAACGATCACATCGAAGTACATAGCTTCGGGTATGGCATCGACGATCAGGACAAGGGACCGGGCAAGGCCATGTCCTACGCCGTCAAGTACGCCCTCCTGAAGACGCTGGGATTGGAGTCGGGTGACGATCCTGATGAGGATCAGAACGTCGTCTTCAATAACCCTGTAGTGAGCGCCCTCGAAAGCATGATGGCACTCGTGCAGGACAAGGCCATGCTCGATGACATGGCTGCCGAAATCAAGAAGCAAGCGAGCAACCTGCAACCCGCAGACCTCGCCCGTCTTCGTCAGATGTTTGCTGCGAAACAGAAGGAGATCGCACAATGATGACCTACCAGATCGAGAAGAACGTCCCCTTGGAGGGCATTCAGCCGTATTCAAAATATCCGTTCCAGCATATGGAGGTCGGTGACTCGTTCGTTGCTCCTATTGAGAAGCGCCCGGGTATCGCCGGAATGATTACGCGAATCCACAAAGACAAGAAGATGAAGTTCGTGACGCGCATGTCGAATGACCGCAAGAGCATTCGCGTCTGGAGGCTTGCCTGATGGTGGCGAAGGTTACGCTCATCGGCAATCTCGGGCGCAAGCCTGAGATCAAGGAGACCAATGGGAAGCGGTTCGCCCGCTTCTCGGTTGCCGTGAACCGCTACGTCAACAAAGAGAAGGCGACGATGTGGGTAGACTGTGTGTGCTGGGACGAGAAGAAGGTCGAGGTTCTCGACTCCTTCGCGGACAAGGGCACGAAGGTCTACGTCGAAGGCGCGCTCGAGAAGCGGACCTACACGAAGGACGGTGTCGAGAAGCTGGCTGTCGAGGTCAGCATCGGCCGCTTCTCGGGTGAGCTTCAGTTGCTGACGCGAGCAGAGGATGGCGGTTCTGGTGGTTCGCCATCGACAGCAGCTGTCCTCGATGACGACATGCCGTTCTGAAAACGTGCCGGGGTGATGAGCCCCGGCACTTCACTTTGGAGAGAGAGATGAAGGACGCATATCAGGAGATCACCGACCGCCTCTTGGAGATGGTCGATGGAGCGGGCAACTGGGCTCCGCCGTGGCGAGAGCTCGGCCTTGACCGTCCCAGCAATGCCATCACGAAGAAGCGCTACACGGGCGTGAACGTCTTCATGTGCTGGGCCGCCGCGCATCGTGCGGGCTACAGCTCGAACCGCTGGGCAACCTTCAATCAGTGGCAAGCCGCCGACTGCAAAGTGCGCAAGGGTGCAAAGGGCACGCCGATCATCTTCTTCAAACAGTATGAGCGTGAGGGTGAGAGCGGCGATCCAACCAAGAGCATCGTCAGCCGTGTCTCTTATGTCTTCAATGCCGAGCAAGTTGAAGGTGCCAAGGCGATGGAGCCGGAGCCCACACAAGGCGCAAGCGCAATCGCCCGTCGTGATGACATCGACAACGCGATCAAGCGCCTCAATGCCACTATCGACATCGGTGGCGACCGTGCATGCTACGTCCCCTCTATTGACACGATTCGGATGCCCAAGCCCGAGCAGTTCGTGACCATGGAGAACTATTACTCCGTGCTGTTCCACGAACTTGTCCATTGGACTGGAGCGAAGAAACGGTTGGATCGTAATCTTTCGACCTCGTTTGGCTCGGATGCCTATGCGGTCGAGGAGATGATCGCCGAGATGGGCGCTGCCTTCCTGTCTGCTGACTTCGGTATTACGAATTACGTGCGTGACGACCACGCCAGGTATCTGAAGTCGTGGCTCGAGGCGGCAAAGAAAGACAAGCGAGCCCTCGTTCGAGCGGCGTCCCAAGCCTCCAAGGCTGCGGACTTCATTCTCAACTTCAATGAGGAAGAAGAACTAAGAGAAGTAGCATGAGCACCATGAGCCTGAAGCAGAAACTTCACGAGGAGCGCAAAGCCCGCCTTGCCCGTTTCAACGCGGCAGCAGAGCAAAAGCGACGGGCCGATGATGAAAAGAACCATTTGACTTGGGCTCAGCAACTTGTCGAACAACGGTTGCAGCAGGAGCGAATGAAGGAACAGGCGCGTCGCGACCAGTGGCGCATGCTTGAAAAAATGTTCGATGACTACGTCACGATCACCAAGGGCAAGATGCAATACAGCAAGATCGTCACCCAGATGATCGCCGAGATCACTGAGGAGACGGGCTATTCGCTCGCCGAGATTCGCTCTCCGCGGCGGCAGCCCGAGCTCGTTCGGATTCGGCAAGAACTTTACTGGCGCATCTACAAGCACACGGATTGGTCTCTGCCGAGGATCGGAGAGATTCTGAACCGCGATCACACCACCATCCTGTACGGAATTCGGCAGGTCGAGAAGAGGAAGAAGGCAAGTGAACAGAAGTCAGATTCTGGAGTCAGCGAGAAAGATCGTCGTGGAACGGGAATGCACGTACGGCGGAGCGCCGAAGACACTCGCGGCAATGGCCGAGATGTTCTCCCTGTATTTGGATCACCCTGTTGAACCGCACGACGTGGCACTCATCGAGATTCTTCAGAAGGTCGTCAGACTGAAGCAGACCCGTGGGCTACATATGGATAGCTGGATCGACATAGCGGGCTATGCAGCCATCGGAGCGGAGACAGCCAGTGAATCACACGAAGTCAGACAAAGCCTCGAGCTCGTCAAGGAACGTGTATGCGCGGAGCTTGGAGTCGAACCTCTACCGGAAGCGCGTGGTGCCAAACAAAAAGCGGGCTGAGAAGAACAAGCCGCCAAAGGAGGAGAAGCAATGAGCGGTCGTTGCGACGAACAGGACGATCTTACGCTCGTCTATTTGTGGGCACGGAAAGAAGTAGCAGACGAAATCGAACGGCTGCGCGAGGCGCTGCATGAAATCATGGCCGTGCCGAACAGCGAAGCCGCGCCGGGGATCATGAGGGTGATCGCCAAGCACGCACTCGGGGAGGATAAGTGATGTCGCTTGGTGAACTCGCCTACCTGACCTTCGTCGTCCCGGTGTTCATGCCTCTCCTGATGGCGGGTCTGATGCTCTGCTTCATCGCGGCTTCGATCTTGTCGGGAGGGAAGCTGTGACAGACATCGTTGAACGGCTGCGCGATAGGAATGTCTGTTCGCACGCGCACAACTCTTGCCGGAACGATTGGCGAATGGAAGTAGCCGCTACCGAAATCGAACGGCTGCGCGAGGCGCTGCGCTATTACGCTAAGAACCACTATCCGAATGTTGACGATGGACCGTGGGGTCCGAACAGCAACGACTTCGGTGATGTTGCCCGCGCTGCACTCGGGGAGGACGAATGATGGATAATCTTGTGGAACGTGTCCGCGCTTTGCTCGGCGATACCAATGAAGAGCAAGACACAATCAACGAAGCCGCACGAGAAATCGAGCGACTGCGTCGGATCATCTACAACCTGCTCGACGATGGAGACGAGGCGGATCGCGCTGAAGCCCGCGCCGCACTCGGGGAGGACAAGTGATGACTGACATTGTGGAACGGCTGCGTTTGGATGCGGAGCCCACTGAAGGCGACATGGAAGAAGCCGCCACCGAAATCGAGCGGCTGCGCGAGGCGCTGAAGTTCATCGTGGCATATTCCGATTGCCACCAGTCTGCTCGCGACGCGGCGCGTCGAGCACTCGCGAAGATGAAACCTTTTGAAGATCGGTGGGATAACGAGTGATGGACTGGATTACCTACTACATGGGCTTTGCCGAACACGCGGCGAAGAAGTCCAAGGATAGTACCAAAGTTGGTGCAGTGCTGGTCGGACCGGATGGCGAAGTCAGGCTGACCGCCTACAACGGACCGCCGCGTGGCGTCGATGATCTGCCGGAACGCTTTGAGCGCCCGCAGAAGTATCTGTTTGCCAGCCATGCCGAAGCGAACTTGATCGCCTTCGCTGCACGATCCGGCATCCAGACGGACGGCTGTTCGGTGTACGTGACTCACGCACCCTGTGCTGCCTGTGCCCGCACGCTGATCCAAGCCGGGATCGGACACATCGTCCATGGCGATGGGACTACGTCAATGGCGCAGGAAGAGTTCACGGCAGCAGAGACGATGCTGGACGAGGCTGGCGTCTGGGTGAGCAAGGCACATGACCCATCCTGAAGACAGGCTGACCATCCTGCTGCTGTCATTGCTGTATATGGCAGCCTTCGGTGCCTTGCTCTACGTCCTTTAGTAGACGGGCTTGCCACGAAAGACGGGGCGACCGCGCACCATCTCGCAGAACTCGGGCGGCATCAGCTTGCCGTCCTCATCAAAAGTAAGCACAACAAAACCTTCGTGTGCGCGCGATGGTGCCCCTTCGTGATACTCGAATGCCCGCGAGCGAGGGTCGCCAAGCATTCCTGCCTCCACCCCCCAGTGAGATCCATTCCGATTGCGGACAGCGGTGATCTGAAGCTGGTGGGTGTGCCCTGTGATGACGGATATGCCGGCATGCAAGGCGTTGTTCCAGCCAGCGTGAATGCCACCCCTAAAGCGATGACGGACTTCCACGTCGCAGAGGGTCGCGCCATAGCAGAACTCCCATTGCGGGAAGCGGTCCTCAAGCCTGCCGACATACACGTCCAACTCCGACGCCGCGTTCGCCAGATAGGAATTGACCCGCTGGTCATGGTTGCCGACAGGCCACAGTTGAAGCTCTGCGTGCGGCAGCATCCGCAGGGCATCGTGCAGAGCATCAATCTCTTCATCGATCTTGGGCGCATGAGACCCGAGCAGCGCACCGTGGCGGCTGACACGCGCGCCGTCCAGCATGTCCCCGTTCAGCACGATGGCTGACGGTCGAAGCTGGTGGGCTACCGAGCAGAAGGCTTTCCACATCAGCGGCACTTCGCCCGGCCAGATGTGCAGATCGCCACCGACCAGAACGCAGCAGTCGGCAATCTCGTGAGAGACCATCTGCGGGATCGTCCAGCCGACCGGAGCCTTCTGAACGTGGTGGATGTTGGTGTCGAACAGTTCGGGGAATTTCCGGCGAGCCGTCGCCATCTGATCCTTGACGGTCGATACGCTCAAGCCAAGAGATCGGGCCAGCGCCGCAGCGTTGCTCCCCATCTGATTGTATTGGCGAATACGCTCGCGCAGCATCTCGTCAGACAGAGGAGGAAGAGGCATCGTTACAGCCCTATCATCGCCTTCGCGGCATCCTCGACATTATTCACACGTCGAGTCCATCCACGCCCGAAGGCATCCCAGTGAGGCAGACCCTTCAGGAATGCCATACGAGCATTGCACAGGTCTTCAATCAGATCAGCCGCGTCGGCAGCCTTAACTGCGCCTATGGTAAACGGACCGATGGCACCATCGTCGTGCACACCCACGACCTGTTGCAGCGTGCGAGCGGCACGACGCACACCGCTGTTCACGGCGAAGTCGAACACGGCATAGTCCACACCACGCGGCAGATCGTCAGCGCGGACCTTGTCCCAGTAGTAGGCTTTGTAGAGCGGGCGAACCTGATCGACCGTCAGCGCCCGCATCTCAGGCTCATCGACCATGCGCCCGACCCACTGCTCGTAGGTCGCTTGGGTCACGCCAAGATTGGTACGCCCACCGGGATCACGCCCGTGATGCACATACCCGCCCTCGTGCTTCAGAAGCAGCGCCAGAGACTGATCGAAGTTATCGCGCACGCGCTACGCCCTTGACCTTCTCGAAGGTGCGGAACCCCGCGATGCCCAACATTCCGAAAGTGAGTGACATTAGTGCGTCAGCATCGAACGTGGGCTGGGGAATAACCACACCGAACATGCCACCGAGCCATACGACGACCGGGCTGACCACGTACATGAAGGCAAAGGCCAGCGCACAGGACCAGCCAATGGCAGGACGCCAGCCCGCCACGAAGACGGACGCATTGCCAGCCTCGACCTTATTGATCTCGACCTGCCCGCGCATCTCTTCGATGGAAGCAGCCAGCAAGGTGGCCTCCGCTTCCAGCCGCGCCTTCTCACGCGCAGCCGGATCGGGAATGCGGTCAACCAGCTTATCGATGATCGGCCCGATGATGGGCAGAAGAGTCTGGATCACTTGGATTTATCCCTGCCGAGCCAGCCTTGCACCGTCTCGGTTTCCCAGATGCGGATGCCCGTCCAGAGGATCGTAAAGATCGCCGCGATGTGCGGGAGCATTCCGGCAAGGCTGCCGACAGCAGTCCCGACAGAAACAGCATCGAGGACGTTTTTGGTCGATTCGGAAACGTTGATGCTGTCCGACATGGCGTGTCCTATCAGATGCCCAGAGCGGCCTTGATCTCGTCGGGCGTAGACGCCGCATTGATCTCGGTTTGGATAGCCGCGTATTTCTCGCGGATAGCTTGACGCGCCGCTTCGGCATCCGCTTCAGCCGTGCCGGGGATGCGCTTGGCGATCACCTCGTCATGCGGAGCGAACTCTTCCGCCCGCTTGGCCCGGCGCATGTCGTGCGCAACGGCCTTGGCCTTGTCGATGTTGATGCGGATCATTCCACGTACTCCCAAGCGGCGCGGAAGGTGCGGTCAGACGGAACGTCGGCAGCATCCACGATCTTGTAGGGCTTGCCCGCCGGAACGTCCTTCGCGGCCACGGCTTCAATGCCATGCTCTGCGACGTATTCGGGAGCGGGGACGATGATCGCCACTCCGCCGTCGTCGCTGGGGTAGATGATGCGCTGATCGGTCATGGTTGGCTCCTGTCAGCGGAAGATGCCGACGAAGATGTTCGGGTTGTCGATTGCGCCAGACGTGTTCGTAACTAGGTTGTAGAGCCGAACCGCCGTCGTGGATTGCACAGAGTTGTCCAAGTTGCGACCAACACAGTTCATGTTGTTCGCGGCAGCACTCTGGCCCGAAGTACCAAGCACGGCATAGTTCGCGTCGGGCATGGCGTTGGTGAAGTTCACGCTATAGTCGCCCGTCGCGTGGTCAGTGATGCTCGACACGTTACCGCTCGCACGGATCGCTACCGTCCCGGTGCCATTGAAGTTGACCCAAGCCCGGCAACCATAGGCAATTGCAACGGAGCCATAGCCGCTATTGAAGAGAAAGTTGCTGCTCGCATCAAACTCGCCGACTTGAACGCCACCTTCGGTAAAGCCGATCCGGTCAGCGCCGGGAGAATAGATGCCTGTGTTCAAATCGCCCGTGAACGTCACGGCCGGAAGAGATGCAGTGCCAGCCGTGTAAACGACTTGCGAATCGCTATTGATCCGCACCACTTCAGCCCCGCCCTCAGCAAAGGCAATGGTATCTGCAGCCGGGAAGAAGATACCCGTGTTGGTATCTCCGGTCGTGGTGATCGACGGAGTAGAAGCAGACCCGGCACCCAAGATGATCGGAGCCGTCAGCGTTGCGCCGCCATCCTTCAACAGCACGCTGTCGATGGTGACGCCAGCAGCCGCAGTCTTTTCGTTGATGGTGTCGGTCGTGACCGCGCTGTCCTTAAGAAGGACGCCATCAATCGTAACGCCAGCCGCAGCGGTCTTCTCGCTGATCGTGTCGGTCGAGACTTCCGTAGTCTGAAGGATGCCGCCGTCAGACAGCGTAGCCGTGGAGTTCTGGATCGCCTTGCCGCTCGTCAGATCGAAGCGGACGATGGCGTTATCGGTCGAAGACGCGGGACCAGTGACATCGCCGCCACCAGCCGGGGAACTCCACGCAAGCACACCGCTGCCGTTCGTGGACAGGAACTGACCGCTGGTGCCGTCAGCCGCGGGAAGCGTCCAAGAGATGTCCGCGCTGATCGACGTGGGAGCCTTCAGCCCGACATAGTTCGTGCCGTTGTCGGTGTCTTCCGCAAGCCGGATCTCGCCCGTTGCAGACGCCGTGCCGGGGACCGTCAGAGGCGTGGTGTACGTGAACGTAACACCGCTGATCGATCCGCCCGTGATCGAAACGTTGCTCGCGTCCTGCGTGGCAATCGTGCCGAGGCCGAGAGACGTGCGAGCAGTCGCGCCGGATTCGGTGACAAAGTTCGTGCCGTTGCCGACGATGAAGTTGTTATCGGTCGGCGTCAAACCCGCGATGTCAGCAAGCTGGGGATCGTAAGCCTGAACGTCAGTGCCGATCACGAGGCCGAGATTGGAACGGGCTGCCGAGGCAGACGAAGCGCCCGTGCCGCCGTCAGCAATCGCCAGATCGGTGATGCCCGTAATCGTGCCGCTGCTGATCGTAACGCTCGTGAGTGTCTTGCTCGCCATCGTAGAGGGCAGCCGAGCGTCAGCCACGGTCCCGCTGGTCAGGTTCGACGCATCGTCAGCCCCGATGTCGGAGCGAACGGAAGCAGGAGCGCGAAGTTCGTAAGCCGTGCCGCCAGAATTCACACGAATGTAGTTGGTGGCGGTAAGGGCTTCAGGAAACGCAGTAGTCGTGGTGCTGGGCTGACCATTAGCATCGAACGAAAGAATGCGACCCGCACGGCTAGTCTTCGAAGGCAGCGCATTCAGCGTGTTGGGCGTGTCGAACTGATCGATACGCAGCGACCTGGTATCAAGCGTTTCCTGCTGCTGGACCATCGCAGTGAGGCGATCAAGGTCAGTGTTCAGTGCATCGACATTGAACGGACCAGAGGTCGGAAAGTCGGTCGTGCGGGAGACGGGGACATCACGCACAATCGTAACGATTTCACCGGCACTGGCACCCGTTACAAGGGTAATCGAGCCACCGCCCGTGACGCCAGCGCCCGTAACCGTGTAGTGAGTCGTCAACGTTTGAAGGGTAGAGCCGCGATAGACCTTGAGGTCCGCGTTCGCAAAGAACTCGAACGGGACGGTAAAGACCGTCTGAGACGCAGTAGCCGTGTACTGAGCACGGGCGCTAGTGTCGTTAATCAAGATCGGCATAGCCATCCTCCGCAGCTTGTCGTGGCTGGATCACGACATGCCATCAATGCACTAGTAGAGCGTCTCCGTCAGACCCCTCTCCGCTTCCGTGAAGAGAGACTTCCAGTAGAAGGCGTCATTGAGAGGAATCATGCGCCGCAAGATGCGAGCCTGTTCCGGTTCAGTCGTCGAGTCGTCCACGAAGAGTTTGTACATATCAACGATCTTGCCGCCGCCGGGACCGACCAGCGGGCCGAGGCTGCTGTACTCGTCGTACATACGGTAGCCGTAAGCAGGAGGCAGACCGAGCATGGGGCGCAGTCCGTACTCTCCGCTCGAAGCGTTCTCGATCATGTTCGGCACGTCGCCGATGATGCCGAGAATGCCCGAGAGGTTGACCGCTCGAAGAATCTTTTCTTCATCAGGCATACGCTCCCATGCGGCGTCGGAAGACTTCAGGCGCGAGACCATGTAGCCCATGCCGACCATTGCAGCCACGCCCGCAAAGGCATTGGCTTCACGACCCTGCAAGGCAGACAGAAGGTTCTTGTTCAGCGCGGCAAAGCCGAAGTTCATGTACTGGAACGGCAGTCGTAGGAGAGCGACTTCGCGCAGACTGTCACCCTTGCCGATAAAGCCCTGCGAGATGTTCGGCTTGTTCGCAGGTCCAGCCGTTACGATGGTCCGACGAGTCTCGCCCGCAACCGCTCCAACAAACTGACGAACAAGATCAGGGTCATCCCACGCACTCGTGTTGGCCACGCGAAGCTTCGTCAGCTTCTCGATGGGCTGGTCGGCCATGCGCTTTGCGTCATCGACCGAGATGCCATGCGTCGCCAGCTTTTCGACCGTCTTCTTGGACGCTTTGCCAGCAGCAACCTTGATGATGTCTTCCAGCATGAAGTGAGCCGACATCGCGCCCGAGTAGGTCTTCATCATGTCGGTGACGGGACCGAGAAGGTTGGCGATGTAGTACGGCCCCTGCGAGAAGCTGATGAGCGGCTGGGTCGCTTTGTCGAAAGCGCGACCAATCTTGGTAATGCCAGGCGCAGTCAGTCCACCCTGCTCCGTGAAGCGATGGGCGTGCATGTTCAGCGTGACTTCGAGACCCTCGCCCGTGAGCACACGGGTTTCTTCCGAAAGATTTTTATATATTTCAGGATCAGCAAGGCGGCCGAGAACGAAGTTGAGGTTGCGCTGAATGCCGTGCACCATGATCGGCTTCGCAACTTCAGTCAGCGCAGTGATAGCCGAGCCACCCATTTGGGTAATAGCCGCCCAACCCGTCAGAGCCTGTACGGCCTTACGAGAGAGAGAGGCGGGATTCGCAGCGTAGGCGTCCCCGGTCGCAAGGTCGCGCAGAGTCGTGATCTCGTCTCGTATCTCTTTTACCGTCTTGCTCAGGCGACCGTAGTCACCGTCGAGCTCGTCGATGGCCTGAAGAAGCGTGTCGTCAATCGCGTCCTGCATATCCCGCGAACCGAACTTGCGGGTCAGCTCGATCCCGTACCCTGCGCGATTCGCGTAGGAGCGAAGCAGCTTGCTCACGTCGGTCTCGAGGAAGTCAGCGACGAGCTCATTCGGAATGTCGAGACTACGCTCCATGCGGAACTGGGCAAAGCTGCCCTTGCCGACCTGAAGCTCTCCGGTCTGCGCTTCTCCAAGAATGGTCTTCATCGTGCTGTCTACACGCTTGGCGACATTCTCATCCGTTACCGAAAGGCCGGGGAGCGGATTCTCGGTGTAGTACTTCGTCAGGATCGAACGCAGCACCTTCGGACCAGACTCATCAGCGGCAATCTTCTCGTAGTCATACTGACGAGGAAGATAGAAGGGATCGTTCGCGGGACCACGATAGCCAGGAATGTTTTCGTTCGCGGCTCCACCAAAGCGGGGACGCTCAAATCCGCCAACTCCACGCAGCGCAGCGGTGGTTTGGGTAACGCCTACGTTCTGATCATTAGCAGGATCAGGCATATTCAAAGGGCGGCTTTGACCAATGCGAGCAGTGCGCCGAGTAGCTTCATAAGCCTCAGCATCAAAACGCGCACGCATTTTTTCGGGATCAAAGACAGCATAGATGATGTCTTTTCCACCGCCATCATATGTGTTGAGCATGACTACGCCATCATGCCCCCCTTCCTTAGCTTTTTTAATTAAGCTTAAATAACTAATATCACGATATCTTTCGCCCTGATAGTCGTGGACAAGAGGATTGTCCATTCGGATTCGAAGCATATGAATGTTTGACTCGGGCAAAGGTATCTCATCAACTTCCACGCCCTCAATAGAGTTAATGTCAAACCTATTAACAGACTGACGAATATCGAGCACTGTATTCCGCAGCTCAATGAGCATCTGATCCCCTTCAGGATCAAACGTGCCATTGAGTACGTCAACTTCAAACTCAGGGATTAACATATTGTTATACATATACTTTTTAGAAAAAGCATCGGGAAGCGGGCCTTCCTCCGGATTCATGTACCTAAAAGAGATATACTGAGAAAGGTCTTCATATTTTTGAGCGTCAGCAGTCATACTCCAAAACGTTCTTTCTGCGTCCTGATTTTTAAAAAAAATGGGGAACTCAGAAGCAAGGTCTCTGGCATGTGCAGCAAATGCCAATGGAGACTTGCCAATGCTTTGCTGAAGCGTCTTCTTTATATCTTGATCAATGGTATTAAGATCAGGATTGTCAATATTGGAATAGAATTCAGCCGTCTTCGTGGAACGAGCAGAAAAAAATGCTTCTTTTGCAGATGCAGCATAGGTGGTTTGACCCAAAAACTCAGGGTCGAAACGATCAAAGATGTAAGTGGTCCCGTGGAAAGAATCAGCAACAAAAGGCTTGCCAGTCTTGTAAAGAAGCGCAGCCTCTTCCAGACTCCTATTGTCGGCAAAAGCGTCAATAACAATTCGTCCGTCATTCGCCGGATTGAATTGGGTGTCCGTATTTACGAAGCGTTGAAGAATCTGATTCGCAGCAGGGGGTTGACCAATGCCGGCCTCTTCAGCGCGGCGCGGCATAATCCCATCATTCGCAGGGATCATGTCGACGCGGGTGCGCGGCATAGGTGCGGCACCTAAGGTCTGCCGCTGCTCAGACATTCTAGCCAACGAATAGCGTTTGGCATTGCTCTGCGCGTTTGCAAATGACTGCACAAGAAGCCCGAGCTTCACGCGCTCTTTGTCGGTTAGAAGGTCTTTGGCCTGAAGTTTCTCGATTTCACCCCGAAAGCGAGCAGCCCTCTCAGAGTACTTGGCAAACGCCCCAGCAGCGAATCGCTGGTTGAAGAGGAAGCCCGTCTTCACGCCCTCATCACGAGCCTTGTCGAAGAACTCACGGACCACCGAGGCAGCCCTGCCGACGAAGGGATCATCGGCCTTCACGCCATCCTGCTTATGGGCGCGGAAGATCGCATCCATGAAGTCGTTGTAGGTCATCTTGCCATCGGACGGACGCATGCCGAACGCCTGACCGACACGCTGCATCGTGACCGGGATGTTGACGTTGGCAATCGTCGTCGGAGCAGCACCACCGCCCAGGTATTCGTTATAGATCGCGTCGAGCTTTTTGAGCGTGTCTGCGGCCATGCCACGCCACATGCCAGACTCAAGCCAAGCAGACCGCTGCGTCGGAAGGGGAGCGGTACCGTCAGGTCCGACCTTGTTCCGATTGAACATCAGATCGAACTCTCCGACCATGCCGTTGGCGAGGTCTTCGAGTGCGCGAATGTTGTACGAGATGAGACGGCGATAGCCCGTAACGCGGTTCGTTATACGCTCCAGACCGAACGCAGGGGCAACCCCGGTAGGCACGTTCGTCGGCTCGGCAACGAATGCACCCGGCTCGACAGGCACGTCACGGGTCGGAACAGGCGCACCATCCATCGCACGCTGGAAGGTATCGTACTCCTTCGCAACGCGAGCGAGTCCGGTATTGCCGCCAATGACTCCAATGCCGCCACCGATCAGACCACCAAGAACCACGCCAGTGGCCACATTGGTCAGCAGTTCTTCCCTAGTTGCGGTCGGGTCAACCTGAGAGCGAAGACCTTCTTCCGCGAGCACCACAGGCGCAAAGGCACCAGCACCACGGACGGCACCGCGAGCAAAGCCTACGCCCGTGCGAACGGCACCGAAAGGCAGGTAGTTGATCGGGTTCGCGAACTCGGCAATCAGCTCTTCAGCGATTCCCGAATCTTCCTCAAGCCGCTTCTTGGTTTCGCCAATCGTATCGATCCGACGCTTGATCGAATCGGCATGAGCGCGTGAGCGAGCCTCACGCAGATAGGACGCATAGAACTCGTAGCCCTTGATATTCTCGGCAGCGAGAGGATCATAGTCAGGCTCGGGCGGATAGTTCGAGTCCATGACCTCTTTGGTCAGCAGCCAGAAAGGCTGGACCGAGATGCTATCATAAATGTTATCGACGAAGCTGTTCGGCAGCCGATTGTCCATGACGCGAGGCATGAGGGGCGTGAACGCACCCTCGGTCGGGTCGAGACCCTCCGCTCGCATCGCATTGGCTTCCGAGAGCAGGACTTCATCGAATGACGGCATCAGCCCACATCCTCATTGAACTGCGCGAAAGTTGTACCCTCGACCCCCGGCAGATTGCGGGCTTCCTGCAACTTCACCGGGCGACGAATCCCCAGCACTTCGCTGGCCGGGAACAGTTGCTCAGTTACAGCATTGCTCTGGTTGCCGCCAAGGACACGAACGTACCGCTGGCCACCGCGTTCTTCATAGCCCATGAAGAATCCGACATGGCCGCTGACTTCGCTTCTACCACGACGCAGCACCACGATGTCGCCATTGGACGGCGTCTCGGGCGTTTCGCCATAGGCAAGGAAGGAGCGAGCAAACTTCGAGTTGGTGCCGAGGTATCCGGTCTCACGCAGAATGGCGTTGGCGAAGGTTGCACACCACGGCGTATTCACAGGATCAACAGCCTCACCGATGGTCTTCTGGAAGAAGGCCGTCAGCGTGGCCCTGCCATTCTGTTCGTTAACGCCAAGGAACTGCATTGCACGATTAATCGTCGTGGGAGCAGGACCACTCTCACCACCGAACGAAGCCGCCTGAACCATGCCGGCCGCTTCGCTTCGACGCTGCGGACCCTTCGGGATCGAGCGCAGTTCAATCGTATCCTCGTTGCGCTGCAACATCTTCCGAATCATCGGAGGAGGCATGACATGCTCGGCACGAGGAACGATATAGAGCGGAGGCTTACCGGGAGCAGCAGGAGCGGCAACAGGAGCTTGCCCGCTGATCTCGAGACCCTCCGTCGCCACAAAGCCTTCCATGGAAGAGGCGGGCGTCTGAGGGGCAGGAGCAGCCCTCTGCGGAGGCTGAGTGCCCATGGCCTCGGCTGCTTGACCAGGCACAAAGGAATCGCCCATGGCGCTTGGGGGTGCGCCGGCAAGCTCTCCAATGTTCAGCTGTGAGAGAGACTCGCGACGAGTCCTTTCCATTTCGACAACCGAGGCGCGAGCATATTCGTCCTGCGCCTTGATGTAGTTGCCAATGAACATCGTGACGATGGTGTTGTCACGGGTCTTGATGGGTACTTGGACTCCACCCTTCTCATAGTACCAAAGCTGATACGCAGGATTCGCAATGCTGGTGCCGACAGGCTTCAGCCACACGTTCTTGCCGACTTCGAGACCATCGAGCTTAAAGCCCATCTGATTCGGATCGGCCATCTCCTTGATCGCCGTACCGACGAGGGGCTTCAGGTAGTCATAGCTCGACGTACCATCAGCAGACGGAAGCGCAGGAGGATTTGTTGCCCTCTCAGTGAAACCGCCCTTGCCCTTGACGCCATAAGTCAGAGTGTAGGGGTTCGCTTCAAAGTTCGTCTTGAAGTGGCGGCCTGCACGATCAAGCGCCTCATCGAGCGGCATGTCGCTCGCGACAAAAGCGGCAGCCGTCGAAAGGATATAACGACGAGAGTCATCGCTCATCGTCGTCAGATCGATATCGGTCGTGCTCTTGAACTTGTCGTAGAGGTTCGTGACCGTGGCCTGATTACCCTGACGCAGACGAAACTGCTTCATCAGGATATCGTTTGCACTCTCTTCCGAGATGCGCGTCATCCCACGCTCGACATTCTTACGAGCGGCCTCCGCAGCAGCAACAGGGTCCATGCCCTCATTGTTGCCACGCAGGGTGGTGTACCACCACATGAAGGCATCGTCCTTCGCATCCAGCGCCATGCTCTGCGTGTTGGCACGCGAGCCGTCGCGAAGGATCGTGCTGCCCATCGCGCTCCAGAGCGGACGAAGGCGCTCAAGCTGCTCAGGCGTCTTCATGGTGATGTTGGAGAAAACCTGATTGTAGAACTTATCAGGCACCGCGCCATAGCGGCTGACGATGACCTGATAGCCTTCAGGCGTGAACGGATTCACATTGTTGGTCTGAGCCCACGTCTCTACGGCGTAACGCTGTTGCTCCGCTGTCGTGTTGGCCGGGAAACCCGCAGCACCGGGGTTGCGGTCGTGGTAGTCGTTGATGCGCCGGGCATTTTCCGTCGCAGTATCGCGAACAAAGCTCTGAGACAGATCGGTACGGATCGTGTTGATTCGCGAGCCGAGCATCTGGCGAATGCGCGGATCAGAAATCTCACGAAGCACGTCATCGGCAGAGAAGGTCATGCCACCGATAGTGACCGACTTCTTGCCGCCAAGACCCTGCGAGATCATGTGGGCATCGGCCAGAGCTTCCGGCGTCAGAGAGCCTTCCTCGATAGCACGGTTGAAAGCAGAGATGAGGGTTCCGGCATACTGGTTCGAGCGCTGCGTAGCCTCAAGCTGCTGCACGCTCATGTTAGTGTCAGCGCCTAACTGGACGAGTCGACGCTGCGTGTTGAGCGCCTCAGTCTGAAGCCGACGAGCTTCAGCCTCCATCTCAGGATTGCCCGCAGAACGGGACCATGCATCCATCGCTTGCTCGTTGTACCGAACAAGCTGAACCTTCAAGTCCTGAACCGTAGCCTCACGCTCGCGAGACGCATTCAGATTCAGAATGCCGCGCTGACGCTCGTTCACTTCGCGAGTGAAGTTGGCTTCCAGATCAGGCGCAAACCGCTGATCGATGCCCTTCAGAACGCCGCGAGCATGAGCATTCATGAGCTCGAATGAGCGAACAGGATCGCTCTGATTCGCAGCAGCAATCTCGTTCAGCTTAGTCTGGAAGTCCTGAAAGACGTTGTTCTTATAGCGAGTGTCGACTGCCTCGGAATAAATCTTCGCGGCATAAGGACCAAACGTCTCGGGCGGAGGCGGCGCAACGTAGTTGCCGTTTACGTCCTTTACAGGAGCGGCGGCAATCGCTTCCTTTGCGGCCTTGTCGGCCTCCTGCTTCATCATGCCTTCGCCGACTTCACCCACGGCACTGCCAAAGCGCGAGACAAGCGCTCCAGTCGTAGGCTCGGGAAGCTCGGTACGGAACTCGCGGATCAGGCGACCGCTCGGCTGGACACCGATCTGTTCACGATCACGTTGAATAGCCACGGCCTACCTCACTTGGTCTTGTACTGCGTATAGCGATACGCATTCGAAGCAGCAGACGTCAGCGTACCGATCACGGCTCCGGTGCGAGCTTGCTGCCCGATCATCGACGCACGGTCACGAGCAAACTGAGCCTCGACACGATTCACGCCGATCTGATCGGTGATGCGCCCGGTAGCAACCGAACCTTGCAAGCGGATGTTCGTGATGTCCTTGCGAAGAGCCTGTTCGCCCGCAGCGCCAGCGCCCTGAAGGAACGAACGGCTTTCGCCTACGCCCGATCCAGCCGTGAAGGCTTCGTTAGCTGCGCGGATTTCGCGGGCACGATCACGACGCTGGCTTTCGGCTTCGAGTGCCTGAAGCTCGGTCAGCTTGCGATCTTCGGCGAGCTGCTCGTTCTGAACGCCAAGCTGATAGTTCCTGTAATCCGCTTCAGCTTCAGCCGCAGCAGATGCCTGGGATGCTTGGATAGCCTGACCAGCCGCGCTGATGAGGGTGCTGGCAACAAGAACGGAGACACACATTAGGCCGATACCTCCATCGCAAGACCAAGGACGCGCATCGGCAGAGGCTCCGTCTGCGTCACGGTAATGGTCGCATCACGATTGTAGCCGAGCAAGAAGAACTCCCGCTTACCGGTAACGGGGTTCGGGGCGTTCGAAAAGTCGTCTCGCACCTGACGGATGATGAGGCGATTGCCCGCAACGCTGACCGACAGAGTAGAGTTCAGGCCGAGGATCACTCGTGCAATGCGCTTCGGCCTTCCGGTGTAAACGCCATCGGCAAGCTGAAGATGCACGGGCAGCGTCTCGATCTCGGGGATGTAGTTATACCCGACACGGATGCTCGTGACCGCGTTATTCAGCACGATCTCTCCACCCGCCGAGGCGGTGAAGTCGCCAAGATAGTAGTTGCCGGAAACGACTGACACCGTCTTGTTCGCATAGATCGAGCCGATAGCCCAACCCGTAGTAGCCGGGCTTGCGGTGAACGTCTTCGACCCATCAAGAGTCGAGTCAAGGTCTTCTTCGGCAAAGCGTTCGAGGTGATAGCTGCTGTTGCGCTGCACCGAGACGTAGATGCGCTCGCCGATGGTCATCACCGAATCGAACTTGGCAGTCTCGGAGCCGGAACCCTTCGTCGTCCACAGCGTCCATCCGGCCAGCTTCTCGGCTCGGGCAGAATGGAAGACGGCCAGAGAGCCATCGTTGTTCACGACCAGCAGATACTGCTCGCCGCTCTTGGCAGTGCCGTAGGATACGGCCATGTCGTGCGGTGTAAGAATCAGGTGCTCGGCCAGCATCGACAGCGCGGGCGAGTTGTAAGCCTGTTCCGTATCCGTATACAGAAACTCGCGCACGACCTTCTGGCTCGCCTGAAGGTAGACCGTCGCGCCGTCGAAGGGCTGCGGGCTCAGGGCGCTGCACCCGTAAGGCGTCTGGCGAGAGATCGAAATGTTGCTCGGCGTAATCGTGTTGTTCGGAACACGCGGCACATAGAACTCGGACGTGGCCGTGAACACCTGAAGGTGGCGGTTCGAAACGAGATGCCTCACCGACGAGATGTCATCGGAGCCGACCGTGACTTGAATCGACTCGTTGTCGAGTCCTTCGCCCACATCGAAGTTGAAGAACTGATTGATCTTCGAGGCCCACAGACCGTCAGGCTGCGAGTAGGAACCACCGAACCACAGACGCGCCTCGTGGAAGCTGACAGCACCGGGATAGCCAGAGACCACGGAGAAGGCGGGCTCGTCCCAGTTGCGGGTCGGGATATTGTTGCCCGTGAACTTCACGTTGGTCCCGCCACCGTCTTCCGACGTGCTGGCATTGCCGCCCGCGACAATCGAGTAGTGATTGTCGTCGATCACGGTGATCGTCCGAGTCCCGTTGATCTGGTTGTTGCTGATACCACCAGTGGTGTTCGCCCCCGAAATCGTGATCGATTGTCCGGTGGTAAGACCGTGCGCCACATGGGTGACGATGATCGTCGAACTGGAATGCTCCGTCTTGAACGGATCAAGATCATAGGTGCCTTCAAGCGTACCTTTAACGGTGCCCGTGGCAGTGGTGCCGTTCGTAACGGCAGTAATCTCAATCTCAACGCCGAACCACCGAATGCGCATTCCGACATGCCCGGCGACGAAGTAGCTGGCGCTAGTCGTCAGAGTCACACTTCCGGTCGTCCCGCTTGCAGAGAGCGTGACCGTATCGGCGGCGTACTTGTAGTAGGGCTGATACACCTTGTTCGAGTTGATGCTCGAATCAAAGGCGAAGTCGGCAATCGTAAACGTGTCCGCTGCGGTACGACGGATGATCTGGGTCTTCATCGTCGGGTAGCAGATGACCATCACGTCAGCAGCCTGAGTGAAGGTTAGCTCGAACAGCATCGCGGTCGTCCACGGAGCCGTGAGCGTCTGGAGCAGGGTGCCCGACGTGCTGAACACCTTCAGCTGAGTGTTGGACAGCGCGAAGATGTATCGCTCGGAAGACGAGAACTCGAATGGGATCAGACGCGAGCGACCCGTCAGGGTATTCAGATGCTCGGTCCCAGGACGGCGAGTGCCGCCTCCCTGATTGAGTAGGGCAATGTTGCGCAGCTTACGAGCCCCGTTCTGATACGCGCCCGTGTCGTGGCGCATATCCATCAGGGGATCGAGTTCACCGGAAGAGAAGTTCGTCTGCGCAAGCTTCACGCCCATGCGTCACCCCCGAATGGTCGTGCGAAGCTGATGATACCTCTGCACATTCAGACGCCGCGTGGTTTGGCTCTGCGAGTCGATGTTGCGAGCAATCGTCATCTGCCGCAGCGCACGCTTCTCCATCAGGTCGGAGAGGTCGGTCTGAGCGGCAACGGAATAGGCGAAGATCGAGGCAAGCTGGTACTCGATGGCCGTGATGAAGCCCGGCGACCAGAGTTCCTCATTCGCACGGAACGTGTAGTC
>Ga0315903_10002573_pt1 | contig 26338 bp, 24 predicted proteins | sample LakEriMetagenome_7_FD_203524 | JGI IMG/M metagenome (GOLD analysis project Ga0315903, IMG submission 203524) | Freshwater fungal communities from buoy surface, Lake Erie, Ohio, United States - Buoy 2 MA119 | ecosystem: Environmental > Aquatic > Freshwater > Lake | place: USA: Lake Erie, Ohio... | reverse complement strand
AATGGCAAGATGAATACAATGAATTTCATCCTCATCAATCTTTAAATAATCTCAGCCCTAACAAATATTTAGAAATTAATACTTAAAATTGAAAAGTCGAATCTAACCCAGTTCGAAAAATGGGGTACTTACAGCCTATACCACAGACTTTTACGGGATATTTTTATCACTATTTTAGCTAGATATGTTAGAAGATAATAAAGAATTATATTCACAAATATTTTCAAATCCTTTAAATGTTTTTAATTCAACGGCTTTTGCACAGTTGAATAGCAGTAAATGTGATCTGCTAAGTTATTTATTATTTAAAGATTCCAAATATCGCCTTGGACTCACTTGTGGCGTGCGCAATGCAATATTGATGTCCCCATTCTCGGCCCCTTTTGGCGGATTTAGTTTTTTGAAGCAGGATGTTCAGATTGCTGCTATTGAAAAGGCGGTTGATGCCCTTGAAGAATTTGCAAAACAAAAACGGCTTGTAGGAATACGAATCGTACTGCCTCCATTGATCTACAATGAGACCTTTCTTGCCAAGCAAATAAATGTATTTTACCGGAAAGGTTATCGTAACAGCAACCTTGATCTTGATTTTTATATTCCATTGCAAAACAAGCAACCATACGAAGAGTTGTTATGGCATAATGCAAAGAAAAATCTCCGCATTAGTCAGCAACAGGGTTTTGAAGTTGTACTTTGTAATAAAGATGCAAACGCAAAGGCGGTGATCTATGAGGTGATAAAAGAGAACCGAGTATCAAAAGGGAAGCCCATGAATATGTCTTTTGAAGAAATAATTGCAATTGAAAAAATAATACCAACCGACTTTTTTTTACTGCGACAGGGAACTCAGCCTATTGCAGGTGGAATTGTATTTTCCGCGGCAAAGGCTATCCGTTATGTGCCTTTTTGGGGTGATTTACCGGGTTATACAGCACAAAAGCCGATGAATTATTTATCTCATTATATTGTGCAATATTATAGGCAGGCAGGTGAAAAATACCTTCATATTGGTATCTCTACAGAAAATAGTGATCCGAATTATGGGCTTTGTGAGTTCAAAGAAAGTATTGGTTGTACGATTACCCCAAAATTCAGTTTTGAAAAGTTTTTTGATAAATGATCAACATGAATATACCGTTTTTATCCTTTGATATAGTTAATAAACAAATAAAGCCTGAAATTGCCAGTGCTTTTGAAGAGGTATTTGACGATGCTTGGTATGTTATGGGAAAAAGAGTTACGGCTTTTGAGCAGGAATATGCCGCTTTCAATAATGTGCAACATGCCATCGGCATCAGTAATGGCTTAGATGCTTTACACATTGCTCTAAAAGCGGTAGGTGTAGGTGCAGGGGATGAAGTCATTGTTCCTGCACATACATACATCGCTACGGCATTGGCTGTTTCTTATGCAGGAGCTACACCAATTTTTGTGGAGCCTGATCCTTTTAATTATAATATTGATGTAACAAAAATCGAAGCGGTCGTTACGCACAAAACAAAAGTAATCATGCCTGTACATTTGTATGGACAGGCATGTAACATGAATGCTATAGAACAGATTGCTCTCAAACATCGGCTATTCATTATTGAAGACAATGCTCAAGCTCATGGTGCAACATGGAATAAGAAGATTACTGGATCTTGGGGGCATATCAATGCCACAAGTTTTTACCCTGGGAAGAATTTGGGTGCTTTAGGTGACGCCGGTGCAATCACAACAAATGATGAGGTACTTGCATTTAAAGCATCCATGTTGCGTAATTATGGTTCCGTAAAAAAATACCATCATGAAGTGATTGGTTATAATCAACGGATAGATGAGTTACAAGCCGCGTTTCTTAGTGTAAAACTAAAATATATTGAGGACTGGACTAAACAGCGGCAAGCCATTGCAGTTCAGTATTATGAGCTCCTACAAGGAGTCGGTGACTTGATATTACCCTTCGTCGCACCTGAAGCAACGCATGTATATCATTTGTTTGTAATTCGTACTTCAAAAAGAGATTCGTTGCAAACTCATCTACAACAAAACGGAATTTCTACACTTATTCATTATCCAATACCAGTACATTTACAAGAGGCTTATCAAATACTAGGTTATAAAAACGGAAGCTTTCCGTTGTCGGAAATGATAGCCTCCACATGTCTAAGTTTACCTATATGGCCAGGAATGACGAATGAACAGGTTTATATTGTGAGTAAAAGTATTCGAGATTTTTTTGGGTTAAAACCTTGATTTTGTTTTTTCTTAGCAATGTTTGAAAAGTTGACCATTAGCGTTATAGCACTTTGTTATAATCATTCAAATTTTGTAATTGAAACACTACAGAGTATTTCAGATCAAAATATTGCTGATTTGGAGGTTTTGGTTATTGATGATCATTCAGAGGATGATTCATTTGATAAAATCTCCAAATGGATTAATACTAATCGTTTCAATTGGCGATATATAAGGAATAGTAGGAATCAAGGTGTTTCCAAAACTTTAAATTCGGCGGTGCAACAAGTAAATGGTGATTTCATTAAATTCATATCTTGTGATGATATTTTATTGCCAAATGCCATTCTAAATTTACATAATTTTTTTAAACAGCAAACTCAAAAATGTGGAATGGTTTTTGGTGACATGGAAGTCATCAATGAATCAGGAACAACAATATCAACATCTTATTTGGAAGACACGGGTTTTTCAACTGATATGTTGAAAGACCCCCTTTTTTTAAATCTTTCAAAAAAGTGTTTTGTTCCAGCTCCATCCACCATGTTAAGACGTAGTGTGTTTAATCAAATAAAGTTTAACGAAGAATTGTTGTTTGAAGATTGGGATTTCTGGTTGCAATTGTCTAAATCATACAGCTTTGCGTTTGATAAGCGGCCAATAGTGAAATACAGAAGACTTCAGAATTCTTTGTTTCATTCCTTAACGCCTGCATTCCGGAATTCATTAATGACAATGGCCTTTAAAAATTTACATTTTAACAGTGATGCAGATTTTTATTTCAAAAAATTAATAATCGATAATGCAATGATTCATTATATCCATCGTGGGCCGGATGCTAGTCTTTGGATGTGGAGAAGATTCAAATACACAAGGCGTTTAAGAGACCTTTATTATTATTTTAAGGCGTTACTAATTCATTAAACATTGAAAGCTCCATTGTTTTCCGTTGTCATAGCAAACTACAATCATGATTTGTATATTTCTGAATGCATTGGGACAGTAATGCATCAAACATTCGAGGATTTTGAATGTATCATTGTCGATGATGGTTCCACCGACAAATCAGTTTCCACCGTCCTCGCTCTAATAGTGGGAGATACTCGTTTTAGGTTAATGACACAGGAAAATTCAGGTGTTGCAAATGCAAGGAATACAGGAATTCGGGCGGCAATTGGCGAGTATATTGTTTTTTTGGATTCAGATGATTTATTAGGAATTGATTATCTCAAAGAAGCCAATAAGACTATTGTGAATAACCCAGATTTTTACCTATATTATTCAGGTGCCGAATTTATTGGTAATAAAAAAGGTAAATGGTCACTTCCGAGTTATGATTATAGAAAAATGTTACTTGGTAGTAATATGATTTATCTAACAACTGTCACATCTCGTGAAAATGTATTGAGAGTAGGATGTTTTAATGAAAAAATGACGGAAGGTTGGGAAGACTGGGAGTTTTACATCCGATTACTTCATGGGGTGAATGCACGCCAAATTATTAAAAATGACAAATGTCTCTTTTATTATCGCATCAAAAATTTCTCTCGATCTGTTACTATTGATACAAGTAAAGATGTAAGAAATCGAATGATGAATACATGTTTTTTGGCAAATTTATCAATTTATTTAGAATATTATCCTAATCCGATTGACTCATTTATGACTCTTGAATATTTCACAAATTTAAGTAGAACTAAACTTTTCAAGTTTTTTTTTCGGTTTAAGTTTTTTTTCGGTAAATGATTTCAATAGTTATATGCAGCCGAAGTGGTAATATTGCCAGATGTTTAGAGGAAAATATTTTATCAACTATTGGTTGTGAATGTGAATTGATAGTAGTTAAAGGTGATAGTTCTATTTTTAAAGCTTACAACAAGGGAATTTCGCTTTCTTCATATCCTCTTCTTTGTTTGATTCATGAGGACGTTTTCTTTTTGAGCGATGGATGGGGCTTGGTGTTGAGAGAACTTTTAGATAATTGTAACACAGGACTTGTTGGTCTAGCGGGCTCTACATACAAATCAGAGATCCCTTCTCCATGGTGGCTTATAAATCCATCTAATTATGAATTTGATTTTGTCCAAAATGAAATACCTAATTCGAATTTGAAATTAGCGAATGGCATTTATGAAAAAGAAGTGTTAGTAATTGATGGTGTTTTTATAGGTTGTCGGAAAGAGTTACTATTGAAGGTTCCTTTTGACGAAGTAAACTATGATGGATTTCATTTTTACGATCTTGATATTAGCCTTCATTTTTTTAATTTAGGGTATAAAAATATTGCGACAAATCGAATTCAATTGTATCATTCGTCTTCTGGGAATTTGAATCTTTCTTGGATTGATAGCGCAATAATATTTCATGAAAAATGGAAAGATATTTTACCTCTGAATTTGTCTTCAAATCCAATTACAAATAAGCGGCATGTGGAATTGAAACTTAGGAAAGATTGGTTGATACTTATTTCAAAGTATAAACCGGATTTTAAATTAGTTATATATAATTATTTAAAATATATTTTTAAATTCCCAGGTTTTTTTGATTTATTTAAAACGTCTAAAATTATAATTTATAATGTAATTTATGGATCAAAAGACTGATTGTTTAATTTCAATAGTAATACCGGTAAAAAATGGAAGTAAAACATTGAATCAATGTTTACATTCTATTTTTAAGCAGGAAAATTTGCGTATCAGTGAGGTTATAGTTTTGGATTCCAATTCCAGTGACGACAGTATAGAAATTGCTACTTCTTATGGTGCTAGAGTCATTCATGTAAACTCTGCCGAGTTTAATCATGGTTTGACCCGTAATCTGGGCGTGAAGTATGCATTTGGAGATTTGGTTTATTTTACAGTTCAAGACGCTGCTCTATCTGATGTTAATCATTTGGAAAAAATGATATCTCATTTTAATGACGAAGAAGTTCAAGCCGTTGTTGGAATTCAGGGATATGAGCATGAAAAAAATATCAACCCCGCATTGTGGTTCAAACGATTTGATGAACCAGTTTTAGAAACGCGTTATTATCCAAACAATGGTTTTGAAGTTTTATCAGCGAATGAACAATTCGAGCTATCCAATTGGGATAACGTAAATGCTATGTACAGGAAATCTGCGCTTTTGGAATTGCCTTTTGTTGAAACTAATTATTGCGAAGACTGGATTTGGGCTAATCAAGCATTGACAGCTGGAAAGAAATTATTAAGGGATCCTTCCATTTTAGTTTACCACTATCATCATATGACTTTTGGGTATACTTTAAAAAGTAAGTTTATAATAAATTATTATTTCTATCTTTTTTTTAAACAGTCACCCCGAATCCCTAGCAGCTTGTGTCCTTTTTTGCGTCGAACATATACTTTGTTTGTTAGAAGGAAGGAATTATCGATTCAAAAGCGATTATTCTGGTTGGCCCATAACGTCATGTACTTTTTGGCCAATTTTTTGAGTTTGTTTCTTTTCCGATTATTTCTTGTAATTGGAAAGAAAAGGGGGCTCGATTTTTTATATCAGTTACTTTGTAACGAAATCCCACAAGGCAAAACAAATAGAAATAATAAATGAATAAATATCCGCTGGTTAGTGTATTAATCACTGTGTATAATAGAGAGAAGTATATTTCTGCCGCTATTGAAAGTGTTTTGAATTCTACTTTGATTGATTTTGAATTAATTGTAGTTGATGATTGCTCCAAGGATAATAGTTACCTCATAGCTAAAGAATACGGGTCTATTGATAGTCGCGTGACAGTCTATCAAAACGAAGTGAACTTGGGTGATTACAATAATCGCAATAAGGCTGCCGGATATGCAGTGGGTAAGTATTTGAAATATGTTGATGCTGATGATTTGATATATCCTCATGGCTTGGATGTAATGGTAAGCGCAATGGAGAGTTTTCCTGATTCAGTTTTAGGAACTCAGTCTAACCTACGTCAAGACGATTTACCTTATCCATTTTCAATCAATCCTCAAGAGTCATTTCTGTCTCATTTTCTATATGGGGGCACATTTTTGTCGGGCCCAACGGGTGTAATTATTAGGAGGGATATTTTTAATGAAGTTGGTGGGTTTTCAGGAGCTCGATATGTTGGAGATACAGAACTTTGGCTGAAGTTGGCAAGTAGATATAATGTTGTAAAATTTCAGCCATCCCTAATTTGGTGGAGATCTCATGATGATCAAGAAATAAAAAAAGAACAAATGTCATTCGAGCCTGCACTCATTCGTTATAGGTTAGATAAAAGTTTTTTGGAAGCCGATAATTGTCCACTTTCAATAAATGAAAGAAATTTGGCTATTAAGAAACTGAATAGAAGATTTATTGTAAATTCGATGAGACAATTGGTTTTTAAGAATGAAAAAAAAATGACTATCCTGTTGTTCAAGAGGGCTAGAGTTAGCGTTTTTGACTTTCTTCAAGCAATATTTCATTAATGGGAATTGTGCCTGATTTAAAAAAGTATTTGCCTTTTCAGATTGCATAGACAGAGGTATATACTAACTTGTTACATAAAATTTTGTAAGCTTAAAATGTCAAAAAGTACGGTTCTTATCCCCCTAAAGTACGATTCTTCTTACATGCCTTCAAATGAACATGGAAATACTTTTACAAATTAATATTATTTTATAAAAAATCAAAATGGACCGAATTAAATATTGGCAAAACTATTTATTTGTTAAGTTATTTGTAATTATAAGTAATCTATTTGGTAGATACTGGCATAATGTAAATGGTGTTTATCTTCCATTAAAGAGCATGATAGGATTTAACACTCTCCGTTGGATTGTGAATGGCCAATATGAACAAGGAGAGATTGAAATTATCAAGCAACAAATTGAACCTAAAGATAGAATTATGGAAATTGGCACGGGTCTAGGTTTTGTCTCTGTGTATTGCGCTAAAATTGTTGGTTCCGAAAATGTTTACACTTTCGAGGCAAATCCATTGAATATTGAGATTGCGCTGCGTGTTTTTAAGAAGAACAAAGTCTCGCCGCACGTAAAAAATGCTTTGTTATCAGATAGCAGTGGAATGGTTGATTTTCCGGTAAATCGTAAAAGCCGTCTTGCGTCTTCTTCGTTAATGGCTTCAGGAGAGGTTGTACAGGTTCCGCAATTAGTTTTGAATGATATAATTAGGGATATACAACCAAATTTTCTTATTATGGACATTGAGGGATCGGAATATGATGTTTTTCGCATTATAGACTTTCAATCTATCTACAAAATACAGGTAGAACTTCATCCGTCTATTTTAGGCGAAGATAAGTTGAATGAGATTTTCTGCCGACTTAAAGAAAATGGATTTGTTGCTGATATTTCTATGCCCGATGGTCGCAATTACTTTTTTAAACGAGTGCAGGTATAGATGAAAGTCCTCCAGGTACTCAATCATTTTCTTCCCCAACAAACAGCGGGTACCGAAGTATACACCTATGCACTTAGTAGGCAATTGCAACAACAGGGTTTTGATGTCAAGGTTGTGATTCCAAACTACGGAAAAACAACGGATGCTGATTATGAGTGTGATGGTTTAGCGGTGCATCAGTATGCTGAACCGTCAATTGTAGACCGGTCGCTCATCATGGGTTTTCGAATACCGGATGGGTTGAAAGACTTTGTTGCATATTTGAAAAATGAGCAGCCTGATCTTATTCATTTTCACGAACTAGCTGGCAGCAATGGTATTACGCTGCAACATGTGTATGCGGCCAAAGCAAGCGGTGCCAAAGTAATCATGACTTTTCATCTGGCGGGATACTCATGTAAAACTGGAACGTTGGTACGACCGGATAATCGGCTTTGTAATGGAATTATTGATGAGAGGATATGTGGGTCTTGTTATTTAAATCATCGCGGATTGGGATGGATGAGTTTGCCCACGATTCAATTAAGTCGATTATCAAAAAGTTGTGGAGTTGATTTAAGAAAAACGAATTATCCTTTAGGGACGTTGTTGGGAACAGCAAATATCATTGATAAGGTAAAAAAAGACTTGTTTGAATTGGTAGATCTCTGTGACCAAATTGTATGTTTGACGAATTGGTATGAACAAATATTGTTACAGAATGGAATTGAACCGTCCAAAATTTCAGTAATCAAACAGGGTTTGCCTTTTGGTAAATCTAAGACAAATGATTCAATAAAATTAGAAAGGAATATTAAACCCTTGAAATTGATGTTTTTGGGTAGGATTTCCGCATTTAAAGGTTTACATTTACTATTAGAAGCATTGACTAGGCTGGAGTCTGAAGCAGTTGAACTTTCCATTTATGGAAATTCTGAAGTAGGAAATTATGAAAGTAATTTACGAGAGAAAACCTTAGGAATGCCCAATGTACATTGGTTGGGCAAGTTGAATCAATCAGAAATAATCAACACCATGGTCAATCATGATGTGTTATGCTTGTGCTCAACGTTTAGTGAAATGAGTCCGTTGGTTATTCAAGAGGCCAAAGCCGCGGGAATACCGGTATTGGCAAGTAATGTATACGGCAACGCAGAACAAATCAAGGATGGCGTTGATGGGTTACTATTTGATTTTAATAATGTTGAGTCTCTTAAAAATGAAATTAAACGATTAATTCAAGATAGAAATTTGTTACAACAACTCAAAAGTAACATAAGTGCACCACGATCTTTCGAGGAGGTTGGGAAAGAATATATACGATTATATAATAAAGTTTTGGCTACATGAGAATATTAATTGTAATGGACCCGGGGATATTGGTTCCACCCAAAGGCTACGGTGGCCATGAAAGATTGGTGTATATGTTTGCCAAGGAATATCATCGTTTGGGTCATGATGTTGAATTGTTGGTAACCAAAGGCTCTGAAGTAGAGGGCTGCGTTGTACACGGCTATGGAAAAGAAGGTTTCCCATCCACAAAGTGGCAGCAACGTAAAGAGGTACCCTATGTATGGTGGTTTTTATTGAAGAATCAATCAAAATATGACATGGTTCATAATTTTGGTAGGTTAGCATATTTACTTCCAATTCTAAATTCTCGGGTAAAAAAAATTATGACTTATGGTCGTGAAATTTTCAGTCCAAATATTTCCAAAATAAATAAGTTGCCTAATAAGAATTTGTATTTTACTGCGCCGAGTAAATTTTGCATGAAATCAGGGAATCTAGCAGGAAATTGGAGGGTTGTTTTTAACGCGGTTGATTTCAATAAATATACCCCTACTCAAGTTGATGTCAATTTGGCTCCTTTGATATTCTTGAGTCGCTTAGAAAGGCTAAAAGGGGCTCACGACGCTATAAAAATTGCTTTGAGCTTGGGTGAGAAATTAATTATAGCAGGAAATATATCTAAACTTCCTGAGGAAATTGATTATTATAGAAATGAAATAGAACCCTATATAGATGGAGATTTAATCCAATATGTAGGTGTTGTCGATGATGTGCAGAAAAACTATTATTTGGGCTTGTCTAAAGCTATGTTATTTCCTGCGAGAACTGAAGAGGCTTTCGGTATGGTGATGGTTGAATCAATGGCATGCGGAACACCGGTGATCGCATTTGATTATGCTGCAATGCCGGAAGTAATTGAAGAAGGAATAACAGGTTTTGTTGTTTCAAATATCAACGAGATGATTGATGCTGTAGAGAAAGTTAAATTGTTAGATAGGTCTAAATGTAGATCTTTTGCAAAGATCCGATATGATGTTTCCATTATTGCATCTGAATATTTATCAATTTTGTAATTAATATGAAACACTATTTAAATAGTTATTTCGACGTTATAATTGTAATTAATATATAACGTTATCGTAATAGATTAAATGATTTCATTATTAATCATCCCAATTTAGATTTTCAAGTTTTCAATGGGGTTAGATGGGGGACTTACATGTCCGATGACTATTTGACGAAGAATTTGACGAGGGGTTGTATGAATCGTACTCTGGAATTAATTGATTTGCGCTGGGGCACATCCAAGTGTAATAAGCATCCTTTATTTAACTCAGCTGATAAGGGAAATTGGGAAATTGTTCTGGAGGAAATGATCTTGGGGCATCGAGGCTCTCCTTTTCTATAGCTAGGATTTAGAACTTGAAGTAATCAAACAAGAAGCTGATTTATATATTAATCAAAATCTAATATTAATAGGATTGGTAGTAGAATCGAGTAAAAAATATGCTGGGATTACTAGTTTTATTGTTGATGATGTACAAGGTGCGTGGAATGCGGTGAGGAGAATCAATGAAATAGATTGAAGTTGATGCAAAAAAACGGCGGTAAATCGGTTTAATATATCCATAATTAAAAATCAGTATCTAATTTTGTTTAAATGAAAAAAAAAGCGGTATTTTTAACAAATAATATTTATATTGATCAGTCGTTGAATGAGGGTGGCGTGCGGTTGTGTACAAAGGAATACATTGATTTATTGTCAAAATTATTCGATGTGTCTATTTTTACTGTTCAAAATAAAACGTCACTCGTTTATCGGATACAAGTAAAATTAGGTATAAATCAATACAGTGATTTTTCTGTTAATTTATGCATGACTGAATTAAATGACCTAGTTACCAAAAACAATATTAAATTTGTATTTCTAAACCAATCGAATACAGCAAAATTCGGATTGGCGTTGAAAAAATTTTGGGGTAATAAAATATCCATATTTATCTGCTCTCATGGAAACGAGTCAGGTGATTTATTGCACTCCGTGACGCGTTTTAATAATACGCTACCAATATTTCAGAAAATTCTCGCCAATTGGACATTGGGAAGAACCATTCGCTCTGAAGTTAGGCAAAGAGCAAATGGTATTGATGGAGTCCTAGCTGTTTCTGAAGTAGAATTTCAAATAGAAAATTGGTTGGGCGCGAAGAAGGTTTTTCTAGTTCCAAGAACCATCACAATGGATGCTAAATTCTTCAACGGTACGCTTGGCATTGTTGGTTTCATTGGTGATTTGAGTCACGCACCCAACTACCAAGGAATCAAATCTGTGTGCGATGAAATATTGGCGATAGGTAATTATGAGGGCTTGAGCCTTCGAATTGTTGGCTCTTCAAAAGATTGGGGAATGGCATTGCAAAGAAATTACCCATTTGTGAATTATTTGGGTTATCTAAAAAATGAGGAACTTGAAAAAGAATGTGAATCGTGGTCGTTTTTTTTGAATCCTGTTTTTTATTACTCAAGGGGTGTTTCTACAAAATTGGCTAAAGCCCTTGGTATGGGACTGCCCGTGATTACAACTAGTATTGGTAACAGAGGATACAAGTGGAGTAAGGGGACATTACCAATGGTTCATTCTCCGAAGGAAATGGCTAATGCTATTTTGGAATTGGCATTTGACATCGGTCAAATAAATTATTATCGATCACAAGTTATTGAAATTGTTAATTCATCACCTACACATCAAGAATTGGCAGGCCAATTAGAGGATTTTATAAGTTAGATGAAGAAAATTCTTTTTATTTCCCCTCACTATCCCCCTTCTAACTTGGCTGCAGTGCATCGCAGTCGTTTGTTTGCCCAGCATTTGCCAGATTTTGGATGGAAGCCAATTATACTAACTGTTGATGAAAGGGATTATGAAGAATCGTTGGATTGGAATTTGCATACTTTGTTACCGCAAGATCAGCACATAGAAAAAGTGCGAGCGTATCCCGTTACAAAGCCTCGTTTGATTGGTGACATTGGATTGAGGGCGTTTTTCCAACTTCGAAAACGCGCTTTGGATTTGGTAAAGTCTGAGTCCATTGATTTTGTTTATATACCGATTCCATCCTTTTATGTGGCTCTCATCGGACCATATCTTCACCAAAAATTGGGTGTGGAATACGGAATAGATTACATTGATCCATGGGTGCATCGCTTTCCGGGATCTGATAAATTGTTTTCAAGACATTGGTTTAGTATGCAATTTTCCAAACTTTTGGAGCCCAAAGCGGTAAAAAAGGTATCTCTAATAACCGGAGTGGCTGAAGGTTACTATCAAGGCGTGATTGACAGAAATCCGCACTTGAAAGAAAGTACTGTTTTTGTTGCAATGCCATATGGTGGTGAAGTAAAGGACCACGAATCACTGAACTCACTCAACATTATGCCCTACCTTTTTGCCAAAAGTCAGAAATTTCAGTTGGTTTATGCAGGGGCGATGTTGCCCAATGCGTACGGCCCCTTGGAAGCGATTTTTAAAGCAATAGCATCGGACAAAACCCAATTTAGTGATGTTGAATTTCATTTTATCGGTACGGGTTATTTAAGTAATGATCCAAACAGTTATAACATTAAGGCATTGGCCGAAAAATATGGTCTTTGGGAGGCAATTGTTTTTGAATACCCCAAACGAATTCCATATTTGGATGTTCTGGTGCATTTGGGTATTGCGGATGCCGTGTTTATTTTGGGTAGTACGGAGCCACACTATACGCCGAGCAAAACATATCAAGGCGTATTAAGTAAAAAGCCAATATTTGCGGTATTGCATGAGAAAAGTAGTGCAGCGAAAGTCTTGAGAGAAACAAATGCTGGACAATCTTTATGCTTCAATGGAGAGATAGATTTGAGGAAAATACAGGATGATTTTAATTCGTCTTTCATTGAATTTCGTCGGTTTACAATGGAATTCAACCCTTCGCAAGTGAATCATGCTTTGTTTGAAGAATACTCTGCAAAATCATTAACAAAAAAGTTGGCTGAAGCATTGGATTCAGTATTTTTATGAAATCCCTCATTTATTTTGTTGTGTTTTTCATCCTTGGTTATATCGCGTTGGGTGAAATTTATTTTGCGGCGGCAATAGGGATTTCAGGTTTTTTTTTATTACAAATCATTTTGGAATCTTCGCGGATATTTGCGTTTCGCGAATGGGCCTTGTTTTTATATGCATTAAATTATTTATTGTCGCCGGCCATTACTTATCAATTGGATCAAACGCTGCTTACTTACCCCATGAAAATTGAGGCCGCTGATTATTTCGCAATTGCAATCCCTGGTTTTTTGTGTTTGTATTTAGGAATGTACTCTTTTAAAACGCGAATTTTTAAACCAAGATTAGACGAGGTGAAACGCGATGCAGAAAACAACGAATCTCTATTGGTCAATTTTATAGTTGCTGGAACCTTATTTCGATTATTTGGTTCAATATTCCCGGGGGAAATAGCATTTTTTATTTACATGGTTTCATCTATTCGCTTTGTTGGTGCATTTTCTTTGTTTAGTATAAATCCCCAACGTAATTGGAAGTGGGTTACCGTTGTTTTACTAATTGAATTGTATTTTGGTGCCATTGCTGCGATGTATCACGACGCCGTAATGTGGCTCTTGTTTTTTGCATTATATTTCGTTTACACAACAAAACCTTCGATTGCCACTAGGTTGATTGGCTTAAGTGGTTGTATCCTATTTATTTTATTTATTCAAGGGTTAAAAGGTACTTATCGTTCGAACGTTGCACAAACCGGCAAATCTGATTTAGGTTTGGTTTTGGAATCTTCCTCGGATGTCTCGGAAGATATAGCTTCAGAAAGTAATGTTTTGGGCACTTTAAACCGAGGAAATCAAGCTTGGATTTTTGCCAGTACAATGGATAGAATGGACAGGGTGGGTGATTTTCAGGAGTTTTATATCTTGGGTATTTACATTGAGTCTGCTATTCTACCTAGAATTTTAGCGCCAAATAAATTGAAATCAGGTGAGAAAAAAATATTCAATACCTTTTCGGGACATACAATTAATTCAAAAACTTCAATGGGACTGGGAATATTTGCAGATGGTTATATCGCATTCGGCTATTGGGGTGTGATGTTTTTTACCTTTGGTTTAGGATTGCTATTTAGTGTTACATTTAAAATTGTTGAATCTTGGACCAAATTGTCAGAATTTTATGTATTGATGGTTTTGCCATTGCTCAATTATGCTGTGCGTCCTGACTGTGAGACGCAAGCTACAATTAATCACTTGGTTAAAGGTATATTGATTATGGCAATTTTAGTGTCGTTAACTAAATTCAATTTTATGTTTGGGGGTTCCAATAGAAAGGTGAATAGGACGGTAATGCCATTAATCAATCGTTAATGGTTAGTATTATTTAACAAGACCAAAATGAAATTAAAAGGCTATGAGAGTCGTTATGTCAACAGAAAGTCTGTTGCGATGCAAGTTGTGTGGTATTTTGTTAGTTTGTTGGTCTTTGAAAGTGCGTGGTTCCCTTTTTACGGATTGAAAATTAGATTGTTGAGGTTGTTCGGTGCTCAAATAACTCATAGACTAGTCGTTAAACCAAAGGTCTATATCAAATATCCTTGGATGTTAGAAGTTGGTAGCGATGTGTGGATCGGTGAAGGTGTTCGCATTGATAATTTGGATAAGATTAAAATAGGCTCAGATGTTTGCATCAGTCAAAATGCCTTTTTACTCACTGGTAACCACGATTATCGGAGCGATACTTTTGATTTAATGATAGGGTCTATCACAATAGAGGATGAGGTGTGGGTTGGTGCCTCGGTGGTTGTATGTCCAAATACTATTTTAAGCAAGGGGACAGTGGTAAGTGTTGGTTCCGTGATCTCGGGTACTACTATGTGTAATCAAATATATCGTGGTAATCCTGCATTAGTTACAAGGCCTCGTTATAAAGAAGTTTGAAAAAAATCGGCATAATCACATCCCACCCAATTCAATATAATGCTCCATTGTTTGCAATGATGGCTGAAAGTGATTTGTTTGACTTAAGGGTTTTTTACACATGGGGTGAAGATTCGATTAAACCGAAGTTTGATCCGGATTTCGGTAGAGTCGTTGAATGGGACATTCCATTATTACAAGGGTATCAATATCAATTTGTTCGAAATGTGGCTAAAAATCCTGGATCACATCATTTTTTTGGGATTGATAACCCTTCTTTGATTGAAGAAATTGAATCATGGGGCGCTGATGTTGTATGGGTATGGGGATGGAGTTTCAAATCGCATATGAAAGTGATACGCCATTTTCATAAAAAAATTCTTGTTTGGTTCCGCGGGGATTCGACTTTGTTGGATGATAGTAATTCGCCAATTTGGAAACAGTGGTTAAGGAAGATTTTCTTGTCCTGGGTATATAAAACAGTGGATTTGGCTTTTTACGTAGGAGAGAATAATAAAAAGTATTTTGTACGACATCGCCTAACACCTAGTAAGTTAATCCGTGCACCGCATGCCATTGATAATGCGCGGTTTTCTGATTGGAACGAGGAATTGGAAAGTGAGTTATTTGATTGGAAAGAATCTTTTGGCATTGCGGAAAATGACTTGGTAGTTTTATTTGTAGGTAAGCTAGAGGCTAAGAAGAACCCGAAATTCATTTTGGATTTGGCTACTCAATTACCATCTCAAAAATTCAAATTTCTAATTGTGGGTGATGGGGTTTTGGGTGATGAACTCAAACAAAGGGCGAAGGATGACAACCGAATTTTGTTTCTGCCCTTTCAAAATCAGACAAAAATACCTTCCGTGTATCGGTTGGGTGATGTTATGGTATTGCCCTCTTTGGGTCCAGGAGAAACCTGGGGATTGGCTATGAATGAGGCAATGGCTTGTGGTATTCCTGTTTTTGGGTCAACCAAATGTGGTGGAAGCATTGATTTGATTGACGATAGTTGTGGGTTGATTTTTGATCCTAGTGATTTAAATGCAGTTGTTAAACATTTAAATACATTGGCAGACAATCTTGATGCATTGTCCAATCTCAAAGCTGGAGCGATCAAGAAAATTCAGCATTTCCGATATGAGAAAATTGTGGATGCGGTAGTGGAAGGAATCCATAGAATTGACAGAGTAGATTGAGAAAAGCCTTCCAAATAACCGTCCTCGGAACATCATCGGCAACGCCGACGAAATATCGGCATCCGAGTGCGCAGTATGTGCGGTTGGAAGGGAGTTATATGTTGTTGGATTGTGGGGAAGGGGCTCAAAGGCAGTTGTCGAGGTATGGATTGCGGGTGCTGAAGATTTCGCATGTGTTTATTACTCATCTACATGGCGATCATTATTTTGGCTTACCTGGGTTGATTACTTCTATGGCTTTGTATGGGCGAACGGAGCCGTTGGTGATTGTTGGACCGCCAGCGTTGGAGAGCATCATGCAAGTCCTTATCGCAGAGAGCGATTCCGTCCTGCCCTATGATTTACAATATATTCAAACGCAAACGGAATCCATAGAAACCGTGGTAGAAACGGAGCAATTCAAAGTCGTTTCGGTACCGTTGAAACATCGAGTGCCTTGTACTGGATTTCTTGTCCAAGAAAAAGGACCAGAGCTCAAACTCAATGTGGATGCCTGTGTAAAATACAAAGTTCCGATGGAACAGTACGATGCAATTAAATTGGGCGCAGATTACCATTCCCAAAGTCAAGGTGTGATTACAAATAGTCTGCTCACATCGCCTGGGTATAAAAATCGCACCTACGCGTACATTACTGATACCATTTACGATCGTGAATATTTGGTGCCGATACTGAAGGATGCGGATCTATTGTACCATGAAGCTACCTTTATTCACGAAAGATCCGATCGTGCCGCAGAAACCTTCCACAGCACCGCCTTGCAAGCCGCGCAAATTGCCCATGCAGCCAATGTGAAACGACTCATGATTGGCCATTTCAGTGCGCGTTACAACGATGCGCAACCCCTCCTCGATGAGGCCCAATCCGTCTTTGTCAATACCGTAGAAGCGGTTGAAGGACAGACTTACTCGGTTGGGGAGTAGTCCAAAAGTGTCTTTTTGGATGATTCACTAAATACTTGATATTTTCTTGCAATGTTGCCTACGCGCAATGGGATAAATATGGAAAATCTTGTTACATGATGACCTATTCTGTGAACACCACATTTATTGAATTTAACATACATTCAATAAGGCTACCTACAGTCTTGTTGATTTTTCTAGTAGGATTTTATAAATTTGATCAGCTTTTCTTAGTAAATCTTTATTTTCAAAGAAAATTTGTTTATTCTGTTTTGAAAATTTAGTTAGATTGTACGTGTCTATTGCGTTATTCGTCTGTTCTGAAATAAAGTTTAATGTAGATTCAGGATTCGCGAGGAACTGTTCGTAAGAAAGAAAGGTAACTCCGGAGAAATTTAGGATGTATGAATAATAATCTGTCCATCGTTCGAGCCAATACTCTAAGGATTCACGATTAAATACAGATATGGTTTGCGTATTGTTTAACAAGAAAGGTTTGTGATTAATTCCAAATTCATGATGGCCTAGCCAATTCATGTATTCTAATGTGAAAGGATCGTTTTTTTGTTGTAGACAAAATAAATTATGTTGTTGAAGAAGACTATCTGCATGTTCTAGTGGTTTACGAAATAAAACAAATACAAAAGTATTTTTGTCCTGAATCAAATTTGTAATTCTTAGAATATGATTATTGTTTTTTGAAAGATACGTGCGACCGCCTGCAATGCTCGTTTGATATCGTTTGTAGAGTATCCAAGAATCGACTTGATATGGTACTAATCCTTCTTTGGATAAATATGAATCACTAGATATTACTTTGAAGAAATATTCCTCTAACGCTTCCACACTAGAAAGCCCGAGAGTGACGCCATCTTTGTGCGCTCGTTCTTTTTCTTTTTTGTTCTGTGGTTTATAGAAATATTTCCAAAGTCGCGGGTAGAGTAGGAACGGCATGTTTGAATAATCCAAACTTGAAAAATTTCCATTTTTAGCAATTGCTTTGGTTAGTGCGGTGGTGCCGGCTCGTGCCAGCCCTGTGATTATAACTGATTTTTGATTAATTGCGGATTCAATAGTGACTTTTCGAATTTGTCGTAATAGAAGCCAATGACCGAGCTCGTAATTGTTTAAAACCAAACGGTGTAATAATTGCGAAAGGTAACTATAGTCGCTCGTTTTATTTTGGAAATATGAAATGTATAAAAAAGGCAATAAAGATCCAATTGCATAAAAGGTTGATGGAATTACATTTGAATTATATAAAGCAGAATTAAAAATTAAAATGGTTGGCAGAATTACTAAGAAAGAGAACAGTACAAAGACTAATAATCCCATTAGTGCTGACTTTACTCTTTGCTCGAGCAGTTGTGCAAATTCGTCGGTTTTTTCTCTGAGCAACAGAGCATCAAGTAATTGTACAGATGCTGTAGCGAGTCTTGTAAACGGTACTTTCATTCGCAGTGTTAGCCAAAACGTAAACCATCCCGTAAATAGGAAAATGAATAGGGTGAAAATTTGTGACATTATGTCTTTTGGATTGGGTAGATAATAGATTTATTTTTTTCTATTTTTAATTTTGTACCAAAGGAGATAAACAAATGAAAACGAAATTAACGTGGCAATTAAAATCAACAGTAATATTGCCCCCACTCCCAAGCCGGGTCCAATATATTGGAAAGTTAAATAATTTTGCATTTTGCAAATTTAGAGTATCTTTGACATATGAGAAAATATATATTTTTGTTTTCAAAGTATTTTTTAATTTACGTTGCAGTTTTTGTAATAGGCATGGCGATGAAAGGTGGCGAACTGCGCGGATTGGGTCCCGTGTTGAGGATGCCATTTTTCCCCCTAAAAATAGCTTTATTTACTTTTGGCCAACGTGATCGTATGGGTAATGGCCATCTCTCTGATCCTAATGATTCATTGTCTGATAAAATTAATGTTTTGAATGAAGATTTATTTATTATGAACTCTGTGCGTAATGCTGGTGAACCTTTTGTAGAAATTCGAAATCTCCGTAATGATTCTATAATTAAATACATTGCTATACCCAAAGAACTTCAAACGAATGATTATCGTCAACGTTATTTTACCTGTCTAAATGATAGGAAAGATTTGATTGGCGTATGCGGTAAAAATAAAATAGGTTTGTTTGATTTGAAAAAGCAAAAATACATATGGATCCGGAGTACAGATAGTATTTTATTGCACCACAGGATACAATTTCATGATAATAATTTAATCGTAAATATCAGAAAAATTGAATTTGTTGAAAAAAATAATTTAACAACGGAGGGATTCGCAGTCATTGATGGCAAATCGGGTAATTTTATCAAGAAATGGTTTGTGCCACACAGTCAGATACCCCGAATAATAGAATTTCAAGGCACAAAACACGATGGCGATTGGGATTATTGGCATTTGAATGATGTCGATGTTGTAAATTTAAACGGACAGAAATCAGGGGTCCTTAAAACTTGTGATGTTTTGCTTAGTTCTCGCAGCCTGAATGCTATAATGCACATTAGGGAGGATTCAATAATCGCTACTTACACGGGGTTGTTTTTCAAGCAACATGATGTAGATGTAGTAAATGCAAATACCATCTCGGTTTTTAATAATAATTCAATCGATGTCAGTTATCCATGGATTAAAGGTTATAAATCAAATATTGTCTACAAGAATTTAATCAATAATTCAGACAGTATCGCCTACAATGATATTGGTTTAAATACATATACAGAAGGTCAGTTCATACAAAGTGGTTCATATAAATATTTTGAGAATCAAAATCTGGGTGAAATTATCATTGTTAAAAATGATAAAATTGTATATAGAAATCAACAGCTGAATTCTCGAGATAAAACGAAAGTAAATATTTTAAATTGGTGTAGTATTTGGCAATAGTCGCTCGCACCAAATAAAAACTATCAATTTAGTATACCGATCAACTGCTTAGCAAATCATCCCAGCTGCAATTGTTTCATTCGTGCTTTCGTCGATGATGATGATCGATCCGGTTTTGCGGTTTCGATGGTAAGGATCTACAAAAAGGGTTTGGCTTAGGCGTAATTTGGCTTTAAAAATGTCATTAACGCCAATGTTTTTTTCTTCCGTATTATGGGTGAGCGTTGAGATGTCCATGCGATAAACCACTTCTTGAATTTTCCCGAAAACTTCGTTGGTGCCGTTGCGGACTACATATTTAGTGGCGTGGTTTAAGGTTTTGTCGTTAAACCAGCAACCTATGAAATCAATTTCTTTGTGTGCTGCAGGTTGATTGTGTTGTTTGGTTAGGATATTTCCGCGGCTGGTGTCTATATTGTCTTCTAGGGTGATAGTTACTGACATGGGTGCGAAGGCTTCCAGAAGAGAAATTTCCCCCAAGAAAATTTCTTTGATTTTTGATTTGAGTCCGCTAGGTAGCACCAATATTTCTTCGCCTATGCGGAAAATACCTCCGTCGATGCGACCGGCATATCCTCGGAAATCATGGTAGGTATCGCTGTGGGGGCGGATTACAGTTTGCACGGGGAAACGGGCGTCGGTGTGATTCTCGTCGCTGCCGATGTGGATGGTTTCGAGGTTGTGCATGAGGGTGGCGCCTTTGTACCAGGGCATTTCGGTGGAGCGGTTTACCACGTTATCGCCTTTTAGGGCGGAAATGGGGATAAATAGGATGTCTTTTACTCCTAATTTCGAGGCAAAGGCTTTGTATTGTTTTACGACGTTCTGATAGGCTTCCTCCGAGAAATCGACTAAGTCCATCTTATTGATACACACAATGATGTGTGGAATTTGTAAGAGGCTGGCGATGTAGGAGTGGCGGTAAGTTTGTTCGATGATGCCTTTTCGTGCATCGACGACGATGAGGGCGACGTTGGCGGTTGAGGCGCCGGTGACCATGTTCCGTGTGTATTGGATATGCCCCGGAGTATCAGCGATGATGAATTTGCGTTTGGGCGTGGCGAAGTAGCGGTAGGCGACGTCGATGGTGATGCCTTGTTCGCGTTCGTCTTTGAGTCCGTCGGTAAGCAGGCTAAGGTCAATATGTTCGAGTCCTTTGCGTTCCGAGCTGCCTCGAACTTGTTCGAGTTGATCTTCAAAAATGGCTTTTGAATCGTATAATAGGCGGCCTATCAGTGTGCTTTTTCCATCGTCTACGCTACCGGCGGTAGTGAAGCGAAGGAGTTCCATGTCGAGGTATGCGTTGTTTTCCATTAGAAATATCCTTGTTTTTTACGGTCTTCCATTGCAGTTTCTGAACGTTTATCGTCGGCTCTGGAGCCGCGTTCGGTGGTGCGTGTGGTTGCCACCTCGGTGATGATTTTTTGTAGGGTATTGGCATCGCTTTCTATGGCGCCGGTTATTGGCATATCGCCGCAGGTGCGGTAGCGAATTTGTTTTCTAACAGGGGCTTCGTTGGGTCGGAGTTGTACGTATGGACCCATGGAAATCCAAGTGTCGTTGCGCCAAAAAACTTCGCGTTTGTGGGCGAAGTAAAGTGATGGCAAATCAATGTTTTCTGCGAGGATGTATTGCCATACATCCATTTCTGTCCAGTTGGAAATCGGAAAAACGCGAAAGTGTTCGCCCATGTTTTTGCGTCCGTTAAAGAGGTTCCATAATTCGGGTCGTTGATATTTAGGATTCCATTGTCCGAAATCATCGCGGTGGGAAAAGAAGCGCTCTTTGGCGCGGGCTTTTTCTTCATCGCGGCGTGCGCCACCCATAGCAGCATCGAACTTATAGGTTTCGATGGTATCGAGTAGGGTGGTGGTTTGAAGGGCATTACGACTGGCATTGATGCCTGTTTCTTCGCCCACGCGCCCTTTGTCAATAGATTCTTGTACAGAACCAACGATGAGTTTGGCTCCAAGTTTACTTACCAGTTTATTGCGGTATTCTATAGTTTCTGGGAAGTTATGTCCGGTATCGATATGTACGAGAGGGAAGGGTATTTTGGCGGGCCAGAAGGCCTTTTGGGTAAGGTGGGTGAGGACGATGCTGTCTTTACCGCCGGAGAAAAGGATGGCGGGGTTTTGGAATTGGGCGTATACCTCTCGAATGATGAAGATGGCTTCAGATTCGAGCTCTTGGAGGTGTTTGATGTTGTATTTCATTTTGGCTTTTTGAGAATGGCTGTTTGGATATAAGCTAGGAGCCAGTGGCTAGTTGCGTTGTTAATAATTCCACACTTTCGTTTATGCTCAATTCGTTGGTTTTAATGACAATATCCGGATTCTCAGGTTTTTCAAAAGCGCTTCCGATGCCTGTAAAATTTTTAATTTCTCCGGCGCGGGCTTTTTTGTAGAGTCCTTTTACGTCACGTTGTTCACAGACTTCGAGAGGGGCATTTACATACACTTCGCAGAAAGTTTCAGTGCCTATGATGTCTTTTGCTTGTTGTCTGTCGGTTTTGAATGGGGAAATGAACGCAGTGATGACTACGAAACCGGCGTCGGCAAAGAGTTTGGCAACTTCAGAAATTCTTCGGATGTTTTCCATTCTGCCGGTATCGCTGAAGTCGAGGTCTTTATTAAGTCCACTGCGAATATTATCTCCATCGAGCACATAGACTTGGTATCCTTTTTGGAACAGTTCATTTTGAAGTGCATTGGCGATGGTAGATTTTCCCGATCCGCTCAGTCCGGTCATCCAAAATACTTTTGGCGGGTGTTGGTTACGGTTTGTACGATCGGTGTGGGTGACGGTGTAGGTTTGGGGGATGATGTGGGGGGGTAGGGGGCTTGTGGGGGGTATTGGGGTACTAGGGTTAATGGGTTCTGAGTCCCTGGTAACCTGAAGTCCAGATACTCTTAGTCGACCGACCGATATATATTTATACCATACTCTTTCGTGGAAGTAATAGAGTATCATTTTGGTAAAGACTTCGAAGCCACCGATGGCCATTCCTACCTTTAATGATCCGGTCACAATATAGGATACAATCATGGTATCGATGGTACCGACGATACGCCAGGATATGGTTTTGAGGATATGTCGGAGTTGGTCGGGGTTTTTCATTAGTTGGTTGTTGGCTAATTGCCATTTTGGGTGACGATGAACCAAGGGTTAAGGAGATTTTTTTTATTATAACTTAATTCTTGTTGGGTTTGGTGTTCAAGTACGGTGCAATTGGCGGCGAGAGCTATGGCATGTGCGGCGGCGGTATCCCATTCCATGGTAGGACCGAGTCGCGGGTATGCGTGTGCGGTGCCTTCAGCTACGAGACAGATTTTTAAACTAGATCCCATTGAAACGAATTCTACTTCTCCGTGTTGGGTGCGCATTTCTTGAATGAATGCTTCGGTTTCTGGGGAGTTGTGGGAGCGAGAGGCGACGATTTTGAAGATTGGCTGTTGGCTGATGGTTAAGGGCAGTTTGTTGCCGGTTGTTGGTTTTTGGCTATTGCTCGTAACTAATTGCCAATTTCTAGATGCCAATTGCCAGTAACTAGTTTCCAAGAACCAATTCCGATTAGCCAAATCTAAGATGCCGATGTATAATTTACCCAAAGCAGGGGCAAAAACGACGCCTGCGATTGGTTTTCCGTTTTGGATAAGGGCAATATTGACGGTGAATTCGCCGTTTCTTTTGATAAATTCTTTGGTGCCATCGAGGGGGTCTACTAGGAAGAATTGGTTCCAATTTTTCCTTTCGGTGTAGGGTATATTACGTCCTTCTTCAGAAAGGACGGGGATTTCGGGGTAGTGTGAATTTAGGGATTTAGTGATGACGTCGTTTGCGGCTTTATCGGCCATTGTCAGCGGACTTCCATCTCCTTTGGCTTCAATGTTGAAGTCGTCGGATTGGTAAATATCCATAATGGCGCTGCCTGCTTCGAGTGCAGTATTTTTTAGGATTTCAATCATCAGAGTTACAAAAATAATAGAAAAACATGCATAGTCTATCAATTTGATAGGCTAAATGGATTACCAATTGGTGTTTTGGCGGGTATTGTAGGAATTAGTACCTTCGTAAGGTGCTTACTAAAAAAGCGAAATACGCGCTTAATGCTTTGGTTTATCTTTCTCGCGGTGATAATAGCGACGCTCCAAAAACGGCGGAGCGAATTGCTAAGGATAATAATATACCCAAGAAATTCTTGGAGTCAATTTTAGGCGATTTGAAAAAGGTTGGCATATTGAGTAGTATACATGGCAAGGGTGGTGGTTATTTGATGAGAAAGCGTCCGGAGGATATATCGATGGTTGAGATTATTCGGATGTTTGACGGGGCTGTGGGTTTGATTCCGTGTGCGACGCATCAATTTTTTGAGCCTTGTTTGGAGTGTAAGGATGTGGAATCGTGCAAAATTCGTTGGGCATTTAAGGAGTTGCGTGATGTAAATGTAGAGTTTTTGAAGGGTAAGACTATTGGGGATTTGATTTAAGATTTGCATCAACAGAGTGTGTAGGACTTGTGTTGATATTATTTTTGGGGAATTGAACCTTCTCCCTCTGGTTAGTTCGGGATTGTCGTTTAACGATGAGTCTAATTTCAATGACAAAGTAAGTCTAAATGTGTCGTCATCAGATGTTTGGGTCTGCTGCCGCTATGGATGAGACAAATTATTGATTCATCCGTGCTGAAAATTGTAAAAGTAAAAAGTATTGATGAAAAGATAAAACCTTTGAAGTAAACATGTGTCCCCACTTGTCATTTTGGATGATTCACTAAACACTTTCTAGTCTCGTGCAAAACTCGCTCGCGCGTGCGCGGGCGACACATCAAAATGGGTGTTATTTTCGTTCCCTATCATTATGGCCAAACGAAAATCATCCAAAGACACACGTCCCGATTTCCTGCGCGATCAAGGCGATCGCATTGAAAAAATATCGGCCAAAGACTTGTGGTCGGCCATCACCCTCAAACACGAGCCCACCCGCAAAGTGGTTGGGTTCCTGCTGCTGGTTTTCGCGGCGGTTCTCGCCATCAGTTTTACCTCCTTCTTCTTTTCTTGGAAACTCGACCAGAGCTTGATGTCGCGCAGCGACGATGGCCTGTCCTATTTCAATGGCGCGGCCAAAAACGCCATGGGTTACTACGGCGCCCAACTCGCGTTTAAGTTTGTCCACAATGGCTTCGGTCTCGCGGCCTATGCCCTGCTGCCGTATGTAGCGCTCACGGGGCTTTACCTCCTTTTCGATTACCGTCCGTTCTCCCTGCTGCGCATCGCGGTGCATACCATCCTGTTCACGGTTTGGTTTTCCCTTTTCTTGGGTTTCTCTTTGCGATGGTGGCCTTTGCTCGGCGGATCTTTCGGGTTTTTTGGCAATCAACAGATCGAAACCGCCATCGGTGCGGTGGGGTCGTTTTTCTTCCTCGCGGCATATGCCGTGGCCTATTCGATGTTCTTCCTCAACGCCAATCCTTTTGCCCGCATCAAGATGAAATATGGTCCGGACGGCGAGTTGCTGGATCCGGAAACCGACCTCGGTGGCGCTTGGTCTTCTGATGGAAACGCATCGCTTCGTGAAGAAAAAACAGAGACGGCAGACATCGAACAACCCTCAGGCTTTGAGCCCAGCATCCATGAGGATTTTGTGGTGGATGCGCTGGATGAGGATGTGATTGAGGTGGAATTGGAAGACGATACCCCGCCTTTGTCGCAAGCGGAAAGGGAAGCGTTGACGCAGATTTCGCTCAAGACGGCCGATACGGTTGCGCCAGCCAAAGTGGTGAACCCCGCGCCGCCAATCATTGAGAAGTTTGATGATTTTGTGGTGAGTCGCGGCGAAGAAGAAGTGGTGGATATCGCCATGGCCCCCGTGAATCAAGAGCCCAAACCATTTGGTGTGGAAGTGGAAATCACTCAGCCAGAACCAGAGCCGGTTGCCGATGAACACGATGCAGGTCCGGGCGCGGGTATCAATACGTTATTGGGTGATGAGGACTTCCAAGTGGAGGTGATGGTGGACGAAACGGATGAGGAAGTGGATGAGAATACGGGCGACAATTCCATGGATCGGATGGGGATCGACACCGTGTACGACCCCACGCTGGAGCTAAGCAAATACGTGTTTCCGACTTTGGATTTGCTGGACGAGCACGACACGCGCAAGCAGGAAATCGACATGGAGGAGATTCAGCGGAGCAAGGACATGATTATCCAAACGCTGGAAAATTATAAAATTGGCATTTCGAGTATCAAGGCCAGTGTGGGTCCAACGGTGACATTGTATGAAATCGTGCCTGCGCCGGGTGTGAAAATTTCGAAGATCAAGAACCTCGAAGATGATATCGCCCTGAGTTTAGCGGCCTTGGGGATACGGATCATCGCGCCGATTCCTGGAAAAGGAACCATTGGGATAGAGGTGCCGAACAAGAATCCGGAGATGGTGCCGATGCGCAGTGTGTTGGCGAGCAAGAAGTTTCAGGACTGCGATTTCCAGCTGCCGGTGATTT
>Ga0315903_10002570_pt1 | contig 26359 bp, 28 predicted proteins | sample LakEriMetagenome_7_FD_203524 | JGI IMG/M metagenome (GOLD analysis project Ga0315903, IMG submission 203524) | Freshwater fungal communities from buoy surface, Lake Erie, Ohio, United States - Buoy 2 MA119 | ecosystem: Environmental > Aquatic > Freshwater > Lake | place: USA: Lake Erie, Ohio... | reverse complement strand
AAATTACTTCGATATGTTTTTACCATAAAAATATTATCAGAGATTTGATTGAGTGTGTTATCAGACTCACCGTATATTTCACAAATCGTGTTTATTCTTTGTTCAAAAGTAGTACCGATTAGATACTTCGAGTCCTTGACCAGTATATCGAATAAACAAAATTTATTCTGAAAAGTATGACCATCATTTGACTTTCCTTTATTTGTATATTCCCCATTCAATACCATCCAACCTTTACCACGATATAGGTTCATTACCTCATCTTTCGGAATGTCAAAACCAGTCAATCGTTGCCCATGTCGATTGAATATGTAAATTTCTTTACCATCCATGTAGATAGTACAATTCGATCCATTGATCTTCGGCTGTGCTATCATCATTCTGTTGTCCCAAATCTTTAAATCGGATGGTGGTATAGGATTCTTTGGTCTCGGAGGGTAGATATACTGAAAACTTTGATATTCAATCATAATACAAATATAAATAAATTTTTCGATGAAAACAATTTCTCTATGTATGATTGTGAAAAATGAATCCCATATCATCGAGAGGTGTTTGAATTCTGTAAAACCATTGATTGACTTCGTTTTGATACAAGACACTGGATCATCGGATGATACAATCAATACAATAAATAATTGGTTAACAAAAAATAATATTGATGGTGTTGTTTTTTCAGAGGAATGGAAAAACTTCGCACATAATAGAAGTTTATCCCTTGAAAAATTAAGAAATTTCGAAAATATCGATTATGCATTGATGGTCGATGCAGATGAAGTTTTGCAATATGATGATAGCTTTGATATAATAGACTTCAAAAATAATATGGATGTAGATTTGTATGATATTACTACAAAGATGGGTGGTATATCATATGTCAGACCACAATTGAGTTCAAATAAAAAAAATTTCAGATACGAGGGTGTCATACATGAATTTCTAACCGGTGATGTAGAAACAAGGAAAACCGTAAATGGGTTTCATAATTTACCTATACAAGATAGCAATCGAAATCAATCTGGTAATAAATTCGAAGGGGATGTAATTGTTTTAAGAAAAGCATTAGAAGATACAGAAGATCCTTGGTTCAAATCTAGATATACTTTTTACCTCGCACAAACCTTAAGGGATCTACAACATAGGGAAGAATCTTTAAAATATTATTTACAAAGAAGTGAAATGGGATTTTGGAACGAAGAGGTTTATATAAGTTATCTAAATGCCGCAAGTCTAATGAAAGAGTTGAACTATTCTGATTCCGAAATTATTTTTACATATATGAAAGGACATGAATCTTGTCCACACCGAGGTGAATGTATACATGGAGCTATACATTATTGTAGAATTCACGGACTCTACCAATTAGGGTATATTTTAGGAAAACAAGCACTGACTATAACAAAACCTGATGTTGCACTTTTTAGTGAAGATTGGGTTTATGATTATGGTATACTTGATGAATTTTCGATTGTTTCATTTTACTCGAGCTATTTTCAAGAATCCAAACAAACTTGCGAAAGACTTCTAACCGAAAATAAGATACCCCATCATTATTATGAAAGGGTTAAAGGCAATTTACAATTTGCAGTTGATAGATTAAGTTAGAGGTCCGTCTTGGAGTTGAACCAAGCTAAGAGGTTTTGCAGACCTCCACATAACCGCTCTGACAACGGACCTTAATTTAGGATTTCATCAATCTTTTCCTCCCTTTGCTCTTGGAGATATTCATCGAATAATTGGCTAGTCATGTAAGAATTATACATTTCCCCTATGTATTTATATGACTCAAGTGCAATATATTGAGACTCTTGTAGATAATTGAGGTATTGTTCGGAATTCATAATACAAAGGTAATATAATTTCTGATACTATCAAAATAATAAAGGAACTTATCTCAGTTCCTTTTAGTGATTCCGTTTGGATTCGAACCAAAGACCTACTGCTTAGAAGGCAGTTGCTCTATCCAGCTGAGCTACGGAACCATTAGATTTCTTATATTAAATGCTTTCGAAGAAGTTCTTCAATTTGATTCTTTCATCCCTATAATCATCCCAAGTGCTTCCAGCCCCAAGGTCAACTACGTGTTTTGATTTCTTATGACAAACAAAGTACTTTTCGTTTTCATATCCAAGATCAAAGTCAACATTTTCCCAATATTCATCAATCAACTTATTGATCATTTTCTGAATAGATTCTTCAGTAGTGACCTTAATATGAAATGGATCAATATAGAATGGAAAATCAATAAGTTCATCTTCATCAAACATTTTATCCCCATCTTTATTTAGGGATTTTGTCATCTTTTTCTGCAAAGCTTTGATACGGTCAAGTAATTCAATTTTTTCATCTATGCAGTCAACTTCTATTTTTATCATGATAGTAAATCTTTTAATTTTTGGTCTCTATTTAATTCTATAAAATAAGGATCTAATTTCATATATTGTTCGATATTGGATCTAAATTGTCTCGACAAAGGTTTATATTTGTGAAGGTGGATTTGTAATTTCTCATTTGGAAAATCATAGTGATAAGTGGATAGAAACATTTCATCAGTTCCCTCCCATTTACCAAGATGGACAATCCTTGTTTCTTGCCACATTCTGTTGGTTCCTTGAAATACATGACCTTTATAAAGACCAATCATTATTTAACTCGAATTTCCAATACTTCTAATTCCATTTTCCCAATAGGGACTTCGGCAATCACCTTATCACCAACTTTCTTACCCATCAAAGCACTACCGATAGGACTGAGGTGGGAAATTTTACCACCCTTGATATCGATTTCATTCTCTGGGACAATTCGATATTCAATGGTTGTACCGCTTTTTGAATTTTTGAATTTTACCCAAGTTAGAAGTTGGACTGTACCATCATCAATGATTCCTTCGATAATTTCAGCATCAGCTAATTTTTGTGATAGATTATTAATCTTTCTATTTAGATCGTCGAGTGCAGTTTTAGCAACATCATATTCAGCATTTTCTGATAGGTCACCTTTATCTTTAGCCTCTGCAAGATTTTGAATATGCTCACGCAACTGTGGTCCACGCATATCTTTCAATTCTTGTTCTAATTTTTGGAACCCTTCTCGGGTCATTGGTATTTTTGCCATATAATTTAAGTTATTTTGAATTTCAGTTATATTTATCAGTTTCTAAAAGTTTATTTATTTTTTGGTCTCTCTGTTTTATTTTTAACAAATGATAATCGAGAATGAAGTGTTTATACATTTCCTCTTCTGTAAAATATGTTAGATTTTGGTAATCACCATCAAGTCCCACAGCGTATCCAAATCCTTCTTTATCAGTGGCATTATTCCAAGTCAAATCTCCAAAACCATTAATTTTATAGTGGTATCCATATTTCATGGGAGGTATTTCATTATAACAATAGATACTATCACCTATCTCAAAATCAATTTTTTTAGACATTTGTGTTTTCATATTCTTTAGCTGCTACAAATTTAGTAAATTTTCTTCTAAGTCCAATAAAATTATCAGAATAAATATAGTCGCCAAATTTTATGAAATCACTCTTGTTAGATATGAGAATAATCGAATGTTTTTCTACATTACCACTTTTACGAACAATTTCTTTTCTCTTGATGGTGTATCTTATTCCCAAATAATCAAAAATATCTTTCATATGTTTCCAATTTTGTTCGTATGATGATGATACATGATATTGATAAGTATAATGTTTTGGACTGTGATAAAAACATCCATCTGCGTCAGAAAGTCCCAAATAGAAATACCTTTTCATATCAAACGATAATACATCCAATACTGTTGGATAATCAAAAGATTTCCTACCATAATTAAATGAAATTAAGTATTCTGTTAAAACCCTATTGTTTATAGTGAAACTCATTTGTTCTTTTCTATTTTTTCTATTTCTATAATAAATGTTCCAATTCAAAAAAGACATGAATTTTTCTTCAACATCTGAACCATCATCTTTTGTGATTTCTATGGTAATAGTATTAGCTTTACCAACTCCACAATTCCTTACATAACCATCACCCCACAAGTATCCCAAAAAATAAACAAAATTTTTGTTTAAAAAAAGCTCATCTATGTCAATTTTCATTTTTTTATTTAGATTAAAAATTGAATCTTGGCGATTTTCCCAACTTTTCTTTACATAATCTTTTCTCAAAATGCTTTTTGTTTTAGAATCAACTTTTAAACCTAATTTCATTGCTTTCTTTTGAATACTTTTCATATCTCTATTCAAATATTCAGAACAATATCTTAGTCCTCTATTGCTGTAATTTTCAATAAGGAATTGTGTTTCGGATTCTGTATAGTGTTTCATAGTGAGTGGTTCATTTAACAATATATATTAAATGAACCACTCTTCCTTTCTTTAGTGGTGGGTTATAGGGATTATTTTTTTTCTCTTATTTATATCAATAACTTCTTCAATACTAAAAGGACGAAACTCTCCGATTATCTTCAGTGCCGAATCGATACCAACATCCATTCTCATAACATTTTCGTTCAAATGATTGAAAGTGCTGTGATCATGTCCATGAAGCATAATTACATTTTTTGAAGCCCCATTCCAAGACAAATGTGGATAGTGACTCAAGAAAAATTTGTGTTTACCATGGTTTACTTCGAGAACATCTTGGACCGAAGTGAAGAGATTAATGGGATTAAAAGAAGAATCATGAAATTTAATTTCTTTGTTTTTGATATGTTGATCGTGGTTTCCGAGAATAAGATGGATGTTTTTACAGATAAGGGATTTCCTAAAATAGTAGATATTGTGAACTCCACCAAAACTCCAATCTCCAAGGTGATAAAGAATATCATCTTCACCAACTATATTATTGATGTTGCTTACAAGTGCATCATTCATTTCTTGTACGGAATTAAAGTTCCGATATCCACTTTTCCAAACAGATAGTTTTGGACCAGCAATGTTGGTGTGTCCGAAGTGTGTATCTGATGTAAACCATATGTTCATAACACAAAGGTAATAGATTTTTTATGGATGTCAAATTTTAATATATAGTTAATATGAAATTTATCAAAAAATTCGAAATGTTCCACCAGACAGGTGTTGAGGGTGGTGGTGAAGTAGTACCAGATCACAATCCAGTTTTGGATCTAAAAATACAAGACTATGTTGATGACTTGTGTACTAAAGGACGATACGAAGACTTATCAAAACAAATTGGAATGAAATTCCCAAAAAATTTGACATCGAGTGAAATGGATGAGTACGGAGAACAATTGAGAGATAAGGCGATAAAATATTTTAAGAAAAATCCAGAGTTGATTGGTAAAGAAATTAACTATATGACATATAAAGTGCCAGGTGGTGATGGTATCACAAGAACAAATAAAATAGGAGGCACAAGTCAAACAAATTCATTTAGGATCGGTCAATAATTTAAATCTTTTACTTTTAATTTTGATATAAATATTAAATTAATTTTTATTTATATGGCAAAAGAAAAGAAAGATAATGGCTCTAAAAAGTTCGAATTCAGTAAAGTTGGTGCTCTGATGTCAAGCATTTCCAAAACTGTACCTATTATTATTGATGATAAAGTAAAAGAAAAGAAGTTTATATCAACCGGTGTATATCTATTGGATGCGGCACTTTCTTCCAGATTACTCGGTGGTGGAGTACAGACAAATCGTATCACTTGTTTCGCTGGCGAATCTGGTACCGGAAAATCCTTCCTAGCTTATTCTGTCGCAAAAAACGCTCAGAAACAAGGGTATGGTGTAGTTTACATCGATACCGAATATTCAGTTGAACTCGATGAAATTCATAAGTTTGGAATTGATGCCGACCCAAGTAAGTTCATTCTTGTCAGGTCAAACAAAGTTGAGGACATTAACATCACTCTAACTCAATTACTCGACTCTCTAAAAGAGGAAAAACTCAAAGGAAATGAAATACAACCTCTTATGATTGTCTTGGATTCGATTGGTCAAATGGCATCTAATAAAGAAAAGGCTGATTTGTTGAAGGGTGATATTAAACAAGATATGACTAAAGCAAAAGCAATCGGTTCACTTTTTAGGTCTATCAATACAGATTTGGGATTTCTTGATATACCAATGATTGTTTGTAACCACACATACTTGACACAAGATCTTTTCCCACAAGAAGTACTCAAGGGTGGTCGTTCACTCGTTTATTCAGCTTCTGTGATTGGGATGATGTCAAAATCAAAACTAAAAACTGGTGAAGAAGATGATATGGACTTGGGTCAGTCTGGTATTACAGTCCTTTTTAAGACCGCGAAGAATCGTTTGGCTAAACCCAAAAAAATAAGATTTGACATTTCTTTCAACCACGGAATGAATCCCTACACTGGACTTGACGCCTTTTGTCGACCAGAATATTTTAATCAAATTGGAATAGCTCAAGGTAAGGTGGATGTGGATAAGAAAACAGGTGAAATGACTTTCAATCCAGGTGGTATTCGTTGGTACATAAGTCACTTGGACAAATCTGTGACAACAAAGAATCTATTCACACCAGAAGTTTTCACACCAGAAGTTCTCAAAAAAATGGAACCTATTGTCAATGACTATTTCAGATATAAATCTTTAGATGAGATCGAAGAGGTCGAAAAAGATTTTGATACATTGATGGGGAAAGACGATGATGAGTTCAGAGAGGATTTGTCAGCCGATGATTTGTTTGATTGATATTTTTTGATTATCTTTGGAATTATGAGAAAGTTATTTTTGGACGACATCAGAAATCCAAAAGACTGTGTAAACGGTCTTGTTCCTACCCACTTGAATAAGTTCTATTGGGAAAATGATTGGTCAATTGTTAGGTCCTACAACGAGTTTGTAGATTGGATTCAAAGGAATGGTTTACCAGATTTCATTTCATTTGATCATGATTTGGCTGATGTCCATTACATTATGGACTTCTCTAAACATTCAGATAATCAAGGAACTGAAAAAACCGGATACGATGCTGCTAAATGGTTGGGTGATTTTTGTATTGATAATGACACAAAACTACCCGACTATGTAGTCCATTCACAAAATCCAGTCGGTAAATTAAATATTCAGGGATATTTGGACAATGTAATAAAATTTCAGAGTAAATAAAAATATATAACACCATGAGGGTTCTTGTGGTGTTTTTTATTATAGTGGGGTTCATTTCCTGCAAAAAGGAAAAATGTTATGACTGTTATCAGAAGATCGAGATAACAGTCAATAAACAAGTGCCAGGTTATCCACTGAAAAGTAAGATCAAAATAATTTCCTGTGGCAGTACAAAAGTACTTGACAATCCAGCACCATTAATTTTCAAGGATACAGTTGGGGATACTATATGGACTTATTGGAAAGATACAGATTGTTTTGAACAGCAATTATTCTAATATCCTTAATACTACCTCCTCAACAAATTCCTTCATATCATTGATATCAATTGTATCAACAGTGTCTCTTTCGGAATGACAATATCTTAAAATACTATTATCGAGAAATGTAGTCTCATTCCATTTCACAGTTGAAACTTGTCCTTCATTTAGAGGAGGTATCGGGTTGATTACAACGGAGTCAATACCGTAAACACGGAATGTGACTGAATCATTATATGGAGTTTGATAAACAGGACAATTGAAGATGGATTTGATGTGGTTTGTCAATTTACCAGGATAGTCTCCGATAAAAAAGTATTTTCCTCCCTTACCAGTAAGTTCCAAGTTCAGAACCCAATCTATCTGACCAAATTTCCCAGTATTTATTTGTTCGGATACTCTTTTAGATCCAACACCACCCACCTCTTCACCATCAAGTAAAACAATATTGATTTCCGGTCGGAGCTTTTTTAACATCATAGCATTTATGACAGAAGCCGAATTATCATTTGCATTATCGATTCTGTGATTGTTAACATCATGGTGAGCCACAACCATCTTGGATGAATCTCCACGGAGTATCACATTATAACCGACACAGTCTTTACCAGACCAACCACCATCGGAATTAAATTTATCCAACTCATAAGTCATACCTTCTTCCTCAAGGAGTTTCAATATAAACTGAACTCTTGGTGGAGGACTATTTGGATCATTTTTATAGATATTTCCGAAGTTTCTTACCTTACAAAAGTCATAAATTTTATTATACATATTATTTTTTTCTACAATAAGGACCAAGGCCAGTTTCTACTGAAATGGGATCTGTTAACTGTCGACCACACTTACCACACCGACCATCATGAAAAATTTCAATACTAGAATTAAGTGTTCCCATACCTAGATGATGAAACACGTAATCGAATACAATCAGTGATCTAGAATCTTTAGATATTTTTGACTTTTGTGAATATCTGAATACAAAATTTCTGATGGTACCAAGGAACATATAAACATCTGGGTTAGTCAGAACATGAACAAAGTAAATATCATCTACTTTATGTTTTATAATCTTATAAGTGAATCTATTGCCAGTAGTTGGATTTTGAAAAGTAACAAAAGATTTTCCACCAAGAATATAATTGGGTGCGTTGCTGTGAGATATTTGTCCTACTTTCATAACACAAATATATGGAATTTTTTACAATTCTACAAATTCTTCTTCAATATTTGGTATAATAACCAACTATCATTTGCATCTTCGAACGGTTTTGGAACTTTATTAGCATCCATGATGTCCTCCTTCAACGTTCTACACAAATTGGACCAACCATCAATAATATCGTTATTATCAACTATGCACATAAACATTCCGTGTTTTGTCAAATTACCACCACTTATACCATAAGCATTCTTATAAACCCACTTTTCTTTTTTCTTACCTTCATTGATTGGTGGATAAGTTAGTTTACAAGACTCGAGTTTGAGTGTTGATGGTGAGAAAACCGTAATATCTTTTGAAATGTAGTCGAATAATTTTTTTCTTAAAAGAGTGGAAAATGTTACCAAATCTATTATCGCACCCGCATCTGAAGAATATGAATATCCCTCGATGCCGATTTTGGTCGGTTTGGTATTATCAATGCTCTCCTCAATATCTTTTATTATCTGATCGGTAATCTTATCATAGTCTTTTAACTTAATGAGTTCTCCATCTGAATAATTTTCACTCTGTCGATATTCTATGAATCTAAATGTAATTTTGTCCTCACAGTATTTAAACCATTTAGAATATCCACTTTTATTCATAGCGTCTTTTTCTCTACAATAATTGAAAATTTTTCCATTAACAACCATCGCAGTGGAAATCAAGGATGGATCTAAACCAATAAAATTCATTGAAATTTTTGAAATTTCAAGTATATATCATAATAAAACTTTTCCAAAACAATATTTCCCAAAAAAGTATATTATATATGGTTATATCAGAAATAGGAATCAGAGGGTTCAAAAGTTTTGGGAATAGTGAACAGTCTTTGAAATTACAAACCGAAAAGGGGGAATTGATTTTGTTGACGGGTTCAAATGGTAACGGTAAAAGTTCTTTCATCGAGAGTTTCGAATATACATTGTATGGTAAAGTGAAGTCGATGAAAAGAAAAAAATGGGCGACTTTATCAACTCTCCCAAATAGAATCAATGGTGAACTACAAAATAGAATCAAATTCATTTCGAATGGTACTGAAGTAGAAGTGGTAAGGGGTATAGGTCCAAGCATACTCAAATTGATTGAGAATGGAGTAGAAAACGATCGTGCTGGTAAATCGAATATCGATGATAAAATCGAGAATTACATTGGTATGGATGTTGAAACTTTCAAATCTTTTATTTCTCTTTCTATAAACGATTTTAAAAATTTTATTAGTTTGTCAAATGAGGAAAAGCAACTACTACTCGATAAACTCTTCAATCTGGAAGTAATCAATATCTTAAATGGTATTCTCAAAGATTTGAACAAATCTAACAAAATTCAACTTGCTAGACATGATTCCGAGATTTTAACACTCAATGATTCAATTGAATCTATACGAAGGTCGATTGAGAAAGCAATAGAAAAGGAAAAGTTGAATATCCAATCTGAAATTGACACCATAAAAAAACAAATGGAAGATAGAAAGGGTGAATATCAAACTCTGAAAGAAAAATGTGAAAAGATAAAACAAAAAGAATCTGAATTGAAATCTGAATTAGATAATGAAAAAGAACAATATTTTAACGTCAATAATGAAATTAGATCAACTCAAAAAGATATTGATCTCTATGATTCAGGTAAATGTCCTACTTGTGGAACAGATTTTGATAGTGACCATTTCCACAATCTCAAGGACGTTTTGTTAGGAAAAAAGGTTGCTTCCGAAAAAATCAAATTGGAAATAGAGGAACATATAAAGCAAATCAGAGAACGTCAGGTGAAACTTCAACAGATTTCTGAAAAAACCACTAAAAGTTTTAACGATATAACATATCTTTTGAAAAATTATAAATCTGAAATAGATAGACTGACCAATCAAAAATTAAAAGAGGTAGGAAAGTCAGATACAAATATCTCTGAATTCGAAAATACAATATTGGATTTAGAATCGAAAAAAGAAATTAGTTTGGAATATCAAACTATATGTAAAGAAAAAGAAATGTATTATAAAGAATTAACCAAAATATTTGGAGAGGATGGTGTTAAAAAAAGTATAATCAGAGGTATCATAAAACCAATCAATCATTTTATAACGGAAAACGTTAGAAAAATGAATTTATCCTTTCAAGTACAACTCGATGAAACATTTTCAGCCGAAATCAAACATTTGGGAAATGTTGTGGAGCACGATAGTTTATCAACAGGTGAAACAAAAAAGATCAACATTTCCATACTTATTGCATATTTGAAACTAATCAGAACAAAAAAACACATCAATATACTCTTCCTCGATGAAATATTCTCTAGTATCGATATCGAAGGTTGTGAGGATATTTTGAATTTATTGAAGTCTTTTGCTAATGATTACAATATCAATATATTTGTGGTCCATCACGCCATATTGAATCAAGAATTATTTGATAGAATATTGAGAATCAATAAAGATGTGTTCACAACAATTAATGAAGTCTCATTGGATGATGGTGTGGTACCAGAAAGGATTAGAGTTGGTCACTACTCCGTACTGTAGATTTTGTTTATTGTCATTGATTCGTGATTGAATATAAATCAAGCGAGTGGTTGTATTTTCAATGCATTTTTTACATCAGCAGTAAGATTATTCTGAAGAGCGGGTATATTTCTATTCCAAAAGTCGATTGCTGCTAAAGTATTCTTGTAGGGGTCTTTGACTGTTGTTGTAGTAAGTCCAGTCGATTCACCTGGCTCGAGTGCGAAAAGTCCCATATACTTATTATTGCCCGATAATGGGTTGAATTTGGACTCTTGGTATGAGACGGCCGCTAGGAATTCAAATGGAATTGAACTATTCTTTTCTTTGAGAGCTTTTAAGAATATTTCTTTTATTTCCGGGTAAGAGTGTATAGCCTGATTACCATTTTTATACATTTGATCGAACTTCCATTTTTGATAAGATGTGAAAGCTAATGCAACACCTTTATCATCTCCATTATCATACGCTTCTTTTATTTGAGATTTGAAAATACCATCTTGTCCCTTATCACCAACATTTCTTCTGATATGATTTGTTTTACCAAACCAATCAGCCATAAAATAATTACGAGCATTATTCTTGAATTTAACAGCTGGATTTGGATCTAACGCAACTCTTAATAACTCACTCGCACCATATGCACCTTGGTTATGAGCTAACCAATATATCCACATATTATTTCCATCGTAAGAAGTTAGAGTTTTACCAAAATCTTTTGCAAAATTGAAATTGATTCTTTTTACTTGAGTATCATCGAATCCTTTTTCTTGTAATTTTGATTTGAGACTCACAAAGAATTCTGTGTCCATAAGACTTGGGTCCCCACCAACACCATTTACCTGTTTGAATCTTTTGACCGATCTTTCGGTCTCGGGTCCAAAGTAACCATCAGCACCATACTTCGGTAAATCGAAACCCAAGAACTTAAGACCAAGTTGTGCGGCCTCAACGACAACACTATATGTCATTTCACCAAATTTCTGTTTTTGTAGAATTTCACCCTTTTGAATTACTTCATCTAATTTCTGATAGTAATCACCAACCTGTCCAATCTCTGTAACTTGGGATGTGACCAACGCATCACTTGGCTGGAACCCATCAATTATTTTTCTAATTTCATCACATTGTGCTTTTATACCTTCGTGAACACTATGAGCCATAGCATCAGAAGATAATAAACCTTGTGAAAGATTTGTCACTTCGAAGCCATTGTTTTGAAATTCCTCATAATATTCGACAAATTCCTTCGGTTCAGTTTGTGATTGGAATCTTGACAGACCACCCCATCCCCATCCCCCTTTAATCATTACCATTCTTGTTACATTTGGGAATATTCTTTTGATTTGTTCTTTTATCACCGGAGCATTCTCTTTAGCTAGATTAATTCTAAACCCGTCATTATCCCCAATTTTTATAAAAACAATTCCTATTTCTGGATAGACCGAGGTGTGGTTTTCCAAAGCTTTTCTTAATTTTGTTGATGACCATCCACCAAGATTGAGTACTTGTTGACCACTCCCAAAGGTTCTTAAATCTTTAATTTGTGAAGTATATAATCCAACTTGTGAATCACCAATAATACCAGCAAATGAATTTTCAGTCGACTCCGAAATCAAATATTTACTATAAAATTTTGAATTCAGAAAATTCTTATATTCTAATAATAGTCTCATATACCTATATATAAATAATAAATGATTACAAAAATATTCTCGATTTCGAAATCAAAAAAATTGTTCGATAAGGTTTATAACTTTGAATATTTAAGTTGCTTTTTAATATATACATCTAATGAAAAGAATTTATACCAGATTAAATGAATACTCCAACTCACTGGAGTACGATAGACTTTTACAGATCCGCATGGATAAGATCTTTGATACTATTGAAGAGTATAGAACTAAACACAACATGCAAGTTGAGATTAAAGATATAAACTTCAAAGACTATACTAGTTTTTCGGAAGAACATTTGATAGAGATAGTTGATTTTATCGATAGAATAAATAAAGAAGGAAAGATTTATCATTGTGATTTCCCGTCCTTTTGGGTAACATCAATGGATGATTTAGGAAGTGGTCCCGATATTGAGGAATTAGAGATTGATCAGATACCGATAAGTATTCAGTATAGTTATACTCATCTTTTTAAACAGTTCGAGAGTCTACGTCGTGGATTTGATTGGGAGTTAGAGGATAGGTATAAAGTAAAATATCAGAGATCAACTGATGAATGGAATAGTAGAGAAATACTTGAACTAATGGAGAAAGGTGCTTTTCATTCCGAACATGGTGTGATAGGTTTAACACCAGAGGATGTCAGAAATTGCATCGAAGAAATATAGAGTAAAAAAACTAAAAATCTTTATTTAATATAAAGATTATGAAATCCAAAACCATTCTAAAATTTATACTGATATTCATAATCAGTTTTATCTTAACAGAAATTTTAGAATACACTCTTAATCAATATTTTTGGTTTGATTTCAAAATGATGACTTGGGGTTGGTTTGGTCTCATGTTACTTTATGGATTCAAATATCACATTATTTGTTGTCTTGTTCCAACAATCTGGGCTGGATATAAGTGTAGACACAAATCTTGTGAACATGAATATTGTCATGATAAAAAATAATATAATTTTGTGGCTATCAAAAAGTTAAACACATCTATACCACCAGTTTCACTGAATAGTAATACTGGTCACTATTGGGGAACATCTACAGGTAACGGAGGATATGTTTATCCATCAGTAACCAGTGGAACCACTCTTACCACTGGAAATGCTACGATTAATTGGAATGATGGTACCTTTATGAATTCGGATATTATTGAATATATAGATATATTCTATCAGTTTATGGGAATTGATATGGATTATAAAAGGTTTTCTGAAATGACCAAGGAAGAAAAGAAAGGTTTTATTAGAGACTTGAAACTTAAAAAATTAATTGAAGAAAAATGATTATAATTGAGGTACAAGGTGGTAAAGATGGACTTGAAAAAGCTTTAAAAAAGTTCAAGCGTAAATTTGACAAAATTGGTATCACAAAGGAATTGAGGAGGAGAAAAGAATTTACGAAACCCTCTGTGGAAAGGAGAAATGAAATTAAAAAAGCTAAATGGAGACAAATGAAATTAGATGAACTTCAATAAGAACTACTATGGTATATTAGGTATATCAAATACCTCTACCAATACTGAAATTAAAAAAGCCTACTACAAACTTTCATTCACCCATCATCCCGACAAAGGCGGTGATCCGACACTATTCGCGGATATCACAGAAGCTTATGACTCCTTAAGTGATGAGTTTAGAGATGAATATGACACTAGAAGTAAGTTCGGTAGGTTATACAACGAATCAAAGGAGCTTTTGTCACATGATTTCGAGAATCTAAAAGTAGCTTACGATAACGAAAAGTTTGAAAAGGACTGGAATCAAAATGATTTGAACATTGTTATAAAAGTAGATGACAATTTTGATGACTCTATCGAATATGAAAGATGGGTTATCTGTAAGGATTGTAAAGGAAGTGGAAGAGATACCAAATCGAAAATCGAAATAAAAGATGAATTCGGGAACGTATTAAAACTATTTGATGGTTCTGATGGATGTGATTTCTGTGAAGGTACTGGTAAAGACCAACTAGGCAACACTTGTATAATTTGTAAAGGAGAAGGACAAGTGGGTTGGACCCCTTGTAAATCTTGTAATGGTGATAGGAGAATCCTTGGGAAACAGAAGCTAACTGGTTTGAAATTTCCGAAAAATGAAAAATCATACAAGGTAGAATCTATGGGACACTTTGACAAATTCAGTATGGGTATGGTAGGCCATCTGTGGTTAGTCAAAAATCAAAATTGATATCTATCAACAAATATTTGGTTATTACCTAAATAAACAAAGTTTTCATCTAGACCATCAACTTTTGGTGAGGTAGCATAATAATTTGTTTGGATCCTCTTGTCGATTCTATCTCCATCTTTTTTGACTGTACCAGACTCTGATAGATAAGTGGATTGTGTTCCATATTTAATATTTGTCTTGACAGTGTACTCAACATCTCCATTTTTCTTCGGACCATCGGATACACTCAATATCAAGACATTATCCCTCTCGTATTGTGGATTGAATTTGGTTTCATCCAATTTCAAAGATATTATGTCATTCTTTTTTAATCCATGTGGCTTTGTAAATTCTAATTCAACCACACTACCATTCCTACCAGTCGAACTAAAGTTTATCTCATAATCCCAATATTTGAAAAAAGGTAAAGCATCTATCTCTAGAAACTTGAAGTAATTAATTCTAACAGATGTAAAGAAAGAAAAATTTTCGGATTGTTCGAAGATATTATTTTCGAAAGTGGGATGATTAAATCCAACCATTGTTCTAGCCCAAGAGGACGAGACGTTCAGTTCATCATTGTTGTTATCTATAAGTGAAATAAAATAAACACCAAAAGCATCGTCACTCGGTCTACGCACAACTTTATACTTTTCGTACCCTTGACCAGCTTCCCAGTCTTGAACATCTCCTATCTGTTGATACTGATCAACAGTTTGAGGCATAACCAAAGAATACGTTGTGGAATAACTCGGACTGGTCTCACCATTAGGGGTTAGAGAATGGGTATAATTAAATCCAAACATCGCTATACTTTCGGGTTGTGGTATGTATTCCGAATTATATCTTAATATTAAATCCAACGCATTTTTGTTATAAAAATATTCTGTTTTTATCAGATTATTTTTATAAATGTTTGTTGAGGAAGGATAATTACTACCGAGGAGATTTAAAGGTTTCAAAAATGTATTTGTGTATTGCTGTGCATTACTATCAAATCCCCTTTGAAAATATTCCAGATCATACTCCACGACAGTGTATTTTTTATCATCAACTCTTATGTTATTATTGTTCAATACGTTATAACCAAATGTCGCCATTACAATTGACATTCTATTAACATTTCTACGAGTAATATTAGAATTATAGAAGAAACTTACAGTAGGTGTTCCATAAAAATTACCAGTGTTCGCTGTCCACCCAGCAGAAACGAATTCTTCCAGACCAGGTTTTTGTTGACTATTAAATGCTTTTCTGAAATATCCATTATCACCCAAATGATCGGTGAATATTTTATATTTTGTACCCAAACTATAATAATCCACACCAGAGTCAGTAGTATTTTTGAATTTTGATATACTAGATAAGACATCATATGTTGGATAACCGTATAGATTCGGAGTTGGAACTTTTTTACCAAAGTTTTCATCGTAAATACTAGTAAGACTATTTAGATTGACAAATGATTGAGTGTAGTAATTCACATCAATCCAAGATTGATACGTATTGTCGATATAATTATTAAAACCTTCGGTCTCTGATATGTTATTATCATAAAACTCGAAAAATTGTACCAAACCGGTGTGGTATTCCCGAAACTCTGAATTACTCGATGTTATACCCGAGATTCTTGATACGAATCTACCACCATCAAATTTACCATCTACAAAATGAGAATCTTCCATCAATGTAGTAAAAGGAAATCCTTTGAATAATCCGTAATTCCAAATTCCACGAAAATAACCATTCAAAAAAGTACCACCTAACCACATATTTTTTGTTACACAGACAAGGTGTTTGTCAGAATCAACTTCAAATCTCCTCAATGGAAACTTTGATATTGGTATCTCCAAAGTTATTGTTATCACAGATCCACTAATATCTATTTGTGAAACTCTATAATAATCCTTCAATAAATATCTTTCCTCGTTAATATCAATACCAACAACATTACTCAATGTGACAAAATCATTCACAGAAATGTTTGAATTGATATTGAGGACATTCTCTGGATTAGTATTCGAATCGATTTTCAAAATCCACATATTTCTCGAAAGTTGAAATGTATTCAAATTTATTTTATCAAAATAATATAAGTCTTCTGTATTGTCCCAAAGTGCCCTCCAACCATCGTTCCAAACACCAGTTTTCCAAATACCCCTTTTGAATTTACCGTTTCCGAATTTTATACTCGTAATATCACCAGACTTATTTCCAATCGATGTTAAGATTGTCTTACCAGCTGATTCTGTTGGTATAACAAAATATGAAGTAGTTAGACCAGTAGGTTTTTCGAATAATGTGTTATTGTAAATTGTATCATACGTGATACTTATGTACTCGACTCTGGAATCAACAACCTTCAATACACCAGGTGTTGCACGTCTTATCCAAAGATTTCTCGAGCCTGTTTTTCTCAAATCAAATTCCGTTGGTTGATAATAAAAATCAAATCTTACGTATTCATCAGTCTGTGAAACTTTTATTTTTTTTGTCACAATTGGTAAATATCCAACCCCAAATTCCACGTCCACCAAACCACCAAAAGAACTAGGAAGATTGTTATACCTATATTCTTGAGCAACTAAGGTAATTTGTATTCTATAACCTCTAGCAAAATTCTTGAAAATATCTTTCTGTCCTTGATTATTACAAAGATATAGTTTATAAGAACCAACAATACCCCTTGATACGAAATGGTCCCTCAAATAGTCATTGCCATCCAAATCAACCAAGGTAGTTTTTATATCCCACACTGGTGATCCTGGGTCACTTCCACCCCCACCACTACCGGGACCTACCGCCGCTGCTGCAATTACACCCAAACTTCCTAAATTAGAGGTGGACCCACCAGATAATTCTTCTTCTTCTTCCATTACTCTTATGAATTATTTTGTTCATCAAATTTCCATTTATTAAATCCGTTCGCATCAAAAGTATGTTCAACACTCAAATTCAGATTACTAACTAGAACATTCGAAAGATGAATTTTATTATTCTGTGAATAACTAGCCACATTCTGTAATAATTGATCAACAAGTTTGTTTGTTATTTCCCAGTAATTACCCAGTTTGGAAATATGAGTGTGATCATACGGGGAACCATTCCAGTTACCATTTCTCCATACACCATTCTCCCAGTAACAATTGTTCATAAATCCATAATTGAACACACCGTCCTTCCATATTGCACCATTCATAACACCATCGTTAAAATTACCACCATTCCAAACCGAATAGTTAAACTCACCACCATTGAAATTTCCACCAGTCCACCTACAGGTCTCTGAAAGATTGAAAGAATGTGGTATAACATCCCAAGTGGGTTGATTCGGATATATGGAGGTTGAAATATTAGATTGATTTGAGGAGCCAGCCACATAGAAAGAAATACCTATATAGTCAGTTGGGATTAAATTCAAAATTTTCTCATCCGAAATCCTGATAAACACAGTTATATCAGGTATCAAACTATCAAACTGTGTAAAGTCTTGGTGTTGATACCCCAATGTTGAGAAATCTGGTGGATTTGGTACATAAAATCCATTATAATAAAAATACTGAATTCTGAAATCGAGATTCAACTGTGGATCGCTATTATATCTGGATACCACGTCTTGTATATCACTTAAATAGAATGGTAGGGGAGTCGATGTCAAATCAACCGATTGTAGGATCAGTGAAATTTCATCATTTATTTGATTTAGATATCTTGATTTTTCATAATCTGATAGTTTGAGTCCCTTTAGGGTCGCATCGACGAATGGATTGAAATATGAAGAATTGAAATTACCTGATTGAAATTCACCATTTAACCACACAGAATCTTCGAAAGTAGATAGTTCGTGTGAAAACGTACCGTTTTTCCAAACAACCCCTTTCAAATCTGCGATTTTGGGTCTATCTTTTCTCCTTTTGGAACTTACTTGGGTATCCTCTGTTGAAACTATTCTATCTCTCTTAACATTGTAAATAATCTCATCGACAAACCCATCATTCCACAAACCATAAAAACTTTGCGTATATGTTTTCAATGAATCACTGACTTGACTTTGTGTTACATAACTTCCAAAAAATTTACCATTAGTTATAAGTCCATTCCTCCAAAATCTACCTTGAAAAACACCACCTTCCATAACACCATCATACCAAACAGAATTTGTTGAGGTATTTGCATTTCCAAACTCTCCTCCGGAAAAATATCCATCCACCCAACCATAATCAAAAATGTCGTTGGAATGGGTCAAGAAATTTGCCTTATCCCATCCTATCTCACTTAAGAACTTCCCACTGTAAAAATTTCCATTTTTCCACCAAGCTTGTCTAGTAAACGAACTACCATAAAAATCCCCATCATGCCAAATTGAATAGGTTTTTCCCACTCTTCCAAAACTTGTAAATTCACCACCTATCATTTTACCACCATACCAGTCAATCGATCCACCACCACCAATTAGAGCATTTTCGACCAATCCGTTGTACCAAACAGTGTGAGTAGCCCCAAATGAAGTAGTTGGTCCGTAGTATGCAACAGTGGTATCTTGAGTTCTTAAATCTTTGCTTCCCAAAACACCATTATTCCAAGTTCCGCCAGTCCAGTCGGAAAAAAAGAATCTACCACCGTTGAAATTACCTCTGACCCACAGCGAATTGAAAAACTCACCACCATTGAAATTACCACCTTGCCATAATTTGATATTATTTGTGGTATCAAAATCAAATGAGAATATCGTTGACTCTCTACTATCTACAAACCTACCACCGTTGAAATTACCACCTGTCCACACACTAGACTTAAATAGCCCATCTGAAAAAGTACCCCCCAAGAAAAAAGAATTATAAAATGTACCACCATTGAATATGTCGTTTACAAAGTGACATTTATAAGCAATACCACTTCGTACTTCATTTTTGGTGTCTTGTAACATTATGTTTACTAATCTAATTAGTTCGGTATTTTTTATGTCTGCAAGTGGGTAAATATATTTTTTGAATAATTCATTTTCGAATATTGAATTATCTATTCCTGTCCTTTTGAATTTACCAGACAAAATTTTAGACTTTGTTAAATTGAATTTATGAATAGAATGGTAATTATTAGTCCTAGCACTTGTAAGATAAAATTGGCCACCACTACTCAAATTTTGTATAATGTCTACAGTTTCAGCGGACTCGATTAATAGTTCCGACTGTCCGGATATAAATCTCACTACCTTATATCTTCCATCCAAAGAAGTTATTTGACTATTCAGATCATATTTTATGGACTTCAGCCAAATATAATCTCCAATAGAATAGTCATATCCGTTTTTGAAGTAGGTTGATAATCTTCTATTTTTTAATTTTATTTTCAATATTTTCTTACCAAGGTAAACATCTATAATAATGTTCAAATATCCCCCCTGTAAAGTTTCTATTATATTGTTTGAATAATTAATATTATCGCCACTTATCCAGGTAGAATTTTCCATGACACCACTCTTGAAATCACCATTTCCAATTACAGTATTCAGAAAAAGTTGATTGACGTTCTGTGGGGATATTGGACTTATTTTGTTGACTATACTATCTCGATATTGACCGAACTCATCTATGTACCAAGAGAATAGTTTACTACTAATATTTATCGATGGTAATGATATGTTTGACGAGGTAGCAAAGTTTTCACTAGTATAGATTTTACTAACTATATCATAATTATATGCGTTTGTCTTTTGACCAGGTATATCTTCTTCAATGAATTCACCCAAATTTCCTAATCCTATACCGAGTCCGCTGGATCCAGAATACGATAAGCTAATTTCGTTTTGACCAACAAAAATCCAAAAATTATTGGAACTCGCTATGTCTATACCATCAGAAACAATCGAACCTGATGCAACTATCGGGGAGAAATATGGTTGAGGCACCTCTGGAGCATAGTAACCTTGATATATCCCATCTATACTCCACTTTCCAGAGAAAGTCCCTAAAAATAACCAATCACTGACTCCACCAACACCTGCTAAACCCTCTCCTAAATGACCACTAGAAAAAGATTCAAATTCTGTCATATTGGAAGCTCTACGAATATTTGGTAAAACACTTCTATCATATGGCACATATTGGTAAAAACTAATATCGTCAAACACAATGTCATTGAACTCATAACCAACATTCGTATCATAATCGGAACTAAACGCACCCCTCAATTTCGATACAGGAATTGTATACCAATAATCAGTATCACTCTCCAATATCTTATAACCATAAGTTGCGACGAATTGATTAGAAGCTCCAACAAAATATTTCCACTTGTTTTCGTTAGATGATGAGAGTGATACTTGTATAGAGTTATTTTGATTCGTTTCCAAATCCCAATCTTCAAAATTGTCGATTATGAATTTTGTTTCTAATTTGTTTAGAATATTTTCATCATCAGTAACTAACTCACTCAAAACTTCCTTGTTAATCTTCTCAAGATAGAATGTGTCTCCTTTACTCAATTTGAAATAATCCTCCTCTGATATATAGAGTTTCAAAGTACCAACCATGTTACTTTGAGGACTATCCAATAATTGACCAGCGGCATAGTCATATGACCATATATCTGCTCCAAGTAACTTTATTCCACCACTTGTTGACCAATAACTGTTGTTGAGTGATGTGTTCACAGTTTCCGAACTGACTACTTTCGAAATATTCAAATTAGAATTTTCTATGTAAGAGTTGATAAAATATCCTCCATTACCTCTTGTATCGTAAATATTACAAAATTCGAACTTGCCACCGTTGATAACATTTGTGAACTGTTGTCCCTGACCGTAATATATGTCAAGTGCAGATTGATACTGACTACTTGTTACAAATAAACAATTATAAAAGTTACCATTTCCTATACTATATGTGAAAAAGGTAGATTTCTCAATAAAATTGTAACCAAATCCCCTGTTATTAGTGTTGTCTTCGATTTGAATTACAGTCGATACCCCACCAACATCCTGTATCTTACCACTAAAGGATTGTTCTTCAATTGTATGTTTTGAGTTCATAAACCCACCTAACCAATCCGAATTCAGAAAAACACCAGAGTTCCATTCTGACTTTTCCCAATATAACTTATTATCAAATGAACCAAAAACCCCATCATTGTGAGTCCCTCTGAATTTACCCCCTCTAAAATTTAATTTCGAAATGAACGGTCTATAATTCGTTATATCCAATTTCCAAATAAAATCTTCATACTTGTAAACATCACCAGATTTATATACTACGTTATCATATTCAAATGTATTTCCTAGTATGAATAATTTACCCGTGTCTGAAAATTGTTCATTCTGAACTATCTGATTAGATGTAACAAAACTTGTCACGTTTAACCATTGATTGTTGATACCATCATCAACCCTTACATGGAAACCAATCGTATAAACTCCACTATTCAAATAATTTTGATTTTGACTACCTGTGAATTGTGTACTTACATATATGATATTTTGACAACCTAAAATTAAATCATTACCAAGAACATCTCCATAAAATATACTTTTCAAAGTCTTCTGACCAGATATAGATATTTTCAATGAATTTATGTAATCGAATTGTTCTTGGGTTTCGATATGATGTATGAAAATTACATTTCTTGTAGTTAATTCATCGTATGGTTTCTTTCCATTATAATTGATGTCTAAAACCAGTCGACAACCATTAACTGAAAGAACTCTGTATCCATCGGATTGTTTTTTGTATTTATTATCAATTGTTTCAGAATCAGAATCAAAGTTTCCATTAACTATAAAAACCCTATCTCCAACATTAACATTTGTGTTGACCTCGGTGAAGAATACAGTTTTTAGAAATCCATCAACTTCGATTGATTCAGTATAGTTCAGTAATTTAGACGAATAAAATTTATCATTCTTCTTTTGTGATTGTACTAAAACCGATCCAACTATTGGTTGTGGATTATTAGTCGATACATTTGTAACCGTGCGTTGTAAGATAGCCATTAATTATTGATACTAATTGATGACTTATATATTAAGTATGTCGATATTCTAATTAAATTCTGTTTTATCATCAGACAAATAAAAGTCTTCGAATTTGAAATACTTTTCATAGACATCCATAACTTTGTCATACTGAATAGTTTTTATTATGTTCTTGACGGACCATTCAGTAGGATTGATCCACATACTTACATTTTGAAATCTATTAATCTTATCTTTCTGAAACTTTATCAGATATGAGTCCCTAACTAAATTGAATCGTTTTTTTGATAAGAATTTATTTGGATTGTTTAAAACCTTCTTCACTGTATCGTAAAGTAATTGTACATTTTTTTCGGAAGTCTCTGTCGTAATTAAATTTACACTCTGTTTGTTCATTCTTGATTGTCTAGCTCCTATATTATAAACTAGACCTCTCTTCTCACGGATCTCCGAATATAGTGGTGAGGACAATCCAAGGGATAACATATTGTTCAAGAAAGATACATAATTGAAATCCTCTGTGATTATTTTGGATGTTAAGCAAATAGAAACTTTATCACCGAAATTTCTTCTTGGTTCCAATATGACGTCTTTATGGGGACCAAAATCATATCTCATTTGCGTATCATAATTTGTAAAATCCAAGCTTGACTTGAATGGTGTTGTTTTGGAAACATTTATTATCTTGGATGGATTTTTGAACTGTTTTTCAAAGAAATTCAAACAATCCATGTAAGTCAAAGAGGTCAAATCTTCCTTAAGTCCTATTGCGTTATAGTCTTTGAAAAGTTTTCTGGATAAATTCGATAAATGACATTGTGATTGATCTGAAAAATGGTTTCGGTATTCCTGTAGTATTATTTTTCTTTCATTTTCAAATTGTTCTTTTGTAGCTTTGAAATCAGTTATTAAATCAACAACTTTTTCTCTTATATCTAGTAGGTATTTGTCCAAACCGGTGAAAAAGAATACTATTTCATTTTGTGTTGTGTATGCATTCCAATCTATTCCCATTCTCTCAAAATCATCGCGGAGAAATTCGAAATTTTTACAGATTAAATGTTCCATCAAATGTGATATACCATAAACCCCACGAGATTCTAAATTGGTCGCACCGTTGAAAACTATGTAAAAACCGGATAAATCGGACTGACTCTTTAAGTTTATAATCATTTCAATTGAATTCAATTAATATTGAATCGACACCTATACTGACATCGTTTGTGAATTTACGAATAACATCTTCCAAATCTGTCAAGAATTTCGATTCACTAATTTCAAATCTATTGATTTGTTCCTTTTCCGAAATACCCCTCTCCAAAATATCGGAAAATTTGTACTTACCAAAAGTGTCATTCGATTCATTCTTTACAATTTTATCCGACATTTCAACTTCGATACACAAATTCAAATTTTCCAGAATGTTGTAATGATGAATTGTTAGTGTATTGTGTTCTTGAGTAATCAACTTACTAATATTCTTTCTTAAAACATCTCTAGTTTTCTGATCAGATATTTTTGTAAGAAGATATTTTTCATATATAATTTCGATAATTAAATCTTTGAATTCATTTGTTATCAAATCCAAAGTTTTGGTATCCATACTTGTCCCAACAGAATATGTTTCTAACATTTTACTAATTTTCATGTCTTCTAAACTTTAAGGTATATATTATATTTAATTTTTTTGGAAATCAAATTCTAAACAACTACCTTTGTCATATGTTTAAAGTTGGATTGACAGGTAATTATTATTCAGGACAAACGGAGGTATCAGAAGTATTGATAGGCTACGACGTTCCTTTGTTTGATGCTAATTTAGTAGTCAAATTTTTGATAAACCACTCACCCAAACATATCAAAAATATTAAAGAAATTTTCGGAGACGATTCATATAGTTTTGGTCTACTCGATTCGAAAAAATTCGACACTAATAAAAAAATTGACAAACTTTTTGATATTATTGAATTAGATTTGTTAAAATCATATGAACTATTCAGAATCAAACACAATAAAGAATTTTATACCATCTTTTTGTTCGATTATTTATTCGAAAGAGGATTGGATAAACTTATGAATTTTAATATCAATTGTTACCGACCTCAACACTGTAGAAAATCTGATATGAAATATCTTACATCATACCCAATTCCGACAATCGAAAAAATTTTGAATAACGAAATGGATGAAACAGTGAAAAACTCAAAATCTGATTATATCATAAATAATTATAATAACAATGGGGATTACAAGTCTGACATAGTCGTTGGACTTGAATCACAGATAAAATTAGTCCATAAAAAAATTATGAATAAAAAAATGGATAGTGTTCTAAAAAAACACTATCCATCGGATATCGATATGATTAGTTTGGATTAGGAGACCTTCAATAAAATGTCCTCACCGTTATCTACATAAGATTTAAAACAGTTTAGAGATTTAGCGATTAGGTATCTATCCAAATCGTTAAATACATCAGAATCAAATGCCAATTGAACAGCATTGATTAAAATATTCATTGATGTTGTTGGATCAAGTTTTTCTGCTTCGACTAAAGATTTGACTTCCTCCATTCTTGCTTTTTCTTCATCAGACAACTCAACTTGGATTTTTTCGTTTGGCTCCATACCAAGAGATTGAATGGTTTCCTCATTCACATTTTCGGAAATAGTTTCAGATTTCATAAAAATTTTTTTTTATTTATATCTATCTTTTTTTGTAAAGTTCCCAATTTTTCACTATTTTTGTTAATATTTCACATATATAAACCGTTATGAATGTAATTTGTAAGAAATCAACAACCAAGTTAGTAAAAGGTGCTACCTATAAAGCCGTGTCCTTCAATAATCAAAATAATAAGGGATATTCATTCTTCAAACCAACAATTAGAATATATCTAACTGAAAACTCTATACAAACTTTCCCACTGGAAAACTTTAAACCGAGCGTTGGTGAGGATTTTCAGTCTATCAATTGGTTATGTCCAGACTACCAATTAGTCTTGAACGAACGCGAACAGACCAAGATAGATAAAAATCTCAAAGTAAATGATTATGTAGTCCCACTATATGATAGTCTAAAAACTTTGATAAGAGGTAGAAAATACAAAGTTAAAGAAGTGAAGTTCCGTGATCATAAGTCTACCTACGGAGCAACTGTTTGGACTGACATAAAAATAAAATTGGAGGGTTCTGAAAGATTTTATTCCTCTTGGAATTTCAGAAAATGTACAAATCAAGAAACCAGAGACATTGGTTTGAAAGAAATATTTGATGAGGAAACTAACACCGAAATGGTCGGTAAACATAAAAGGAAGTTCGATTATTTCACTCAGGAAGAAAAGGAAAGACTCCTCGTTCAATTTTTGATTTCATCATCTTGTGACAAATCTCGAAACCAATTAGATGTGATAGATTGGGCGATATCCAAGTCTGGTAAACTTTATGGATTAACAAGATCGGATTTTGATGTAATACAAA
>Ga0315903_10002569_pt1 | contig 26359 bp, 31 predicted proteins | sample LakEriMetagenome_7_FD_203524 | JGI IMG/M metagenome (GOLD analysis project Ga0315903, IMG submission 203524) | Freshwater fungal communities from buoy surface, Lake Erie, Ohio, United States - Buoy 2 MA119 | ecosystem: Environmental > Aquatic > Freshwater > Lake | place: USA: Lake Erie, Ohio... | reverse complement strand
CTTTGTTTGAGGTCGAACGCTTGGCGGGCCACGACGATGCACTGACGGAGTGGCGCGAAAAATGGGCGCACCTGTGGGCGCTGCGCGAAGGGCCTAACGCTAGGTTAAGCGGCGCCGGCACGGCGTCCGCTTGAACCGACAGTTAGGCATCACTGCAACGAGAAACAAGATGAACGAACCAACGATTGATGGATACCCTCTGTGGAGCGGCCTGCCGCCACCCGAGCCGCGCATTCACTACGAAGGCCCGGTTGCGTTTCACACGCAGCGGTGCGCCGTGCTGCCGGGCCAGCATGCAGTGCTGGACTTGAACGCTGGCGTGTTCCGTCCGAGCTGGAAAGCACAGGCGCAAGGATGGCGGCTTGTGCGCGCTGATACATGGCTGCGGCGGCTGGCTCTGCGGCTGTTTGGTGATGCCTAACGTTTGAGGTGAGGCGCCCGACCAGGCGCGCACCGACTTGATAGATGCACCGAAGCGGCCCGCCTGGGCTGGCCGCTTCGGCCGATTGGTTAGGCCCGGCGTAATTGGAGAGAACGAATATGAAAGACACAGACACCATTGACCAAGAGCGACAGCGCCGAGGCGCTGAACTGGCGGCGGATATGCAAGACGCGATTTCGTTCCCGCCGCTGCCGCCTTCGCCGGCCGAGGTGGGCGACTTGATTCTCCAGAAGCGCGAGCATGTTCAGGCTCTAGGGTGGGGAAACCGGGAGCATCTGTATTCAGCCTCTCAGGTCCGCGCCTACGCGGCGCAAGAAGTGACCGCAGAGCGCAATCGAATTGCTCAACTGGTGGCCGGAGAAAAGTTCCGCGACGGGAAGCAAGATGCGCGTCGCGGCCCTGGCGCTGTTGGGACGTGGCATGAATCAAGTCCGATGGGGTACGTGATGCGCGAACTTGTGCGTGTGATTCTTGGGGCCTAACTTGAATTCGCCCGCAGAAACTGCGGAATAACACAGTAACAGATGAGCGCCGACACCCAATCCAGGCCCCGCACAGCCGCCCACCCAGCCGCAGAGCCAACAGCCCGCGGCATGCTGCAAACGCAGTTTCGGGCGGCCATGCGGGTGCGCCACTACAGCCTGCGCACTGAGCGCACGTACTGGCAGTGGATCAGGCGTTTTGTGCTGTGGTCTGGCAAGCGGCACCCGCGCGACATGGGCGCCGCAGAGATCGGCCAGTTCCTGAGCTGGCTGGCCACTGATGGCGAGGTGTCGGCCAGCACTCAGCGCCAGGCGCTGGCGGCCCTGCTGTTCCTGTATCAGCAGGTGCTGGCGATTGAGCTGCCGTACATCGACAGCATCGTGCGGGCCAAGCAGCCAAAGCGGCTGCCAGTTGTGCTGAGCCGCGAAGAGGTGGCCGCCATTTGGCGGCACATCCCCGACGCCTGCCCGCGCGGCCTGGCCCTGCGTTTGATGTACGGCACCGGCCTTCGCTTGATGGAAGCGCTACGCCTGCGCATGCAGGATGTGGACTTTTCCACAGGCAGCATCACTGTGCGCGGCGGCAAAGGCGACAAAGACCGCACCGTGATGTTGCCGCGGACGCTGGAGCCGCAACTGCGCGAGTTGATGCGCCAGCGGGAGGCCTGGCACGTGGTGGACATGGCCACCGGGCATGCGGACGTTGAACTGCCGAACGCCCTGCACCGCAAGTACCCACAGGCGCCGCGGCAGCTTGGCTGGCAATTCATTTTTGCCACTGAGCACTACTGCACGTGCCCACGCACTGGCGCCGTGCGGCGGCACCACCTGCACGAAGAGGGCATCCAGCGGCTGATGGCCAAGGCGGTGCAACTGGCCCGCATCGGCAAGCGCGCCACCCCGCACACCCTGCGCCACTCGTTTGCCACCCACCTGCTGCAGGCGGGCTATGACATCCGCACCATTCAGACGCTGCTGGGCCACTCGGATGTTGAAACGACCATGATTTACACCCACGTGCTGCCAGCCAGCCAGGGCGGCCGGGGCGTCATCAGCCCGCTTGATGCCCTGGCGTAAGCCAGCCAGGGCAGTTGCACTACACTGCGCGCCTCGCTAGGGGTGCTGGCTGCGGCCGGCTGAGAAAGTCCCTTTGAACCTGAGGCGCCGTTGTTGGCGCAGGCACACCGCGTTTACGTGGCGTGCATGAGGTAAGCCCCGCGCAGCCGATCTAAACTCAGGCGATGACGCCACGGGTTTACAGCTACATCCGATTCAGCCACGCGCGCCAGGCCGCCGGAGCCAGCACCGAACGGCAGGCAGCCTATGCCAAGCGCTGGGCCGACGAGAACGGGCTGCAGCTCGATGCCGAGCTGACGATGCGCGATGAGGGGCTGAGCGCCTACCACCAGAGGCATGTGAAGGCCGGCGCCTTGGGCGCGTTCCTGCGCGCCGTCTCGGATGGGCTCATCGCCCCAGGCAGCGTGCTGGTGGTGGAGGCCCTGGACAGGCTCAGCCGCGCCGAACCGCTGCAGGCTCAGGCCCAGCTCGGCAGCATCATCAATGCGGGCATCAGCGTAGTCACGGCCAGCGATGGGAAGGTGTACAGCCGGGACAGACTCAAGGCCAACCCCATGGATTTGGTCTACAGCCTACTGGTGATGATCCGCGCGCACGAAGAGAGCGACACCAAGAGCACCAGAGTACGCGACGCCATCCGGCGCCAGGTGGACGGCTGGAAGGCCGGCACATACCGCGGCCTTGTGAGCTACGGCCCCACCCCGAGCTGGCTACGCCGCGCAGGCGACCGATGGGAGTTTGTGCCGGAGCGTGCCGAGGCAGTGCGCCTGGCCGCGGCCATGTGCCTGCAAGGCGCTGGCACAGCGCGCATCGCCCAGGCACTGCATGAGCGTGACCTGCGCACCAGTGATGCCCCACCCACCAGCGGCGCCCTGGTGCGCCTGTTTGCGCAGCCAGCCCTGATGGGCGACAAACACCTGCAGCTTGATGGCACAGAGCACGTGCTGCAGGGCTACTACCCGCCGCTGCTGGAGCCAGCCACCTGGCAGGCGCTGCGGGCCGCGGCCGACGCCAAAGGCCGCAAGGCCGTGCGCGGTGAAATCCCGTCCATCCTGACGGGCTACGGCATCACCACCTGCGGGTATTGCGGCTCAGCGCTCAAGGCGCAGACCATGGCCAGCAAGCGCAGGGCTGACGGCAGCCTGGCTGACGGCCACCGCCGGCTGCAGTGCGTGCGCGTCAACGCGGGCGACGGCTGCCCGGTGCCCGGCAGTTGCTCAGCCGCGCCCATCGAACGCGCCATCATTCGCTATTGCTCGGATGTCATCAACCTGCAGAGGCTCTATGACGGAGACAGCGCCGCCGGCCCGCGCGCTGTAGTGGCCCAGCTCGCCGATGAGGCGCAGCGCATCGAGAGCCAACTGCAGCGGCTGACGGACGCGCTGCTGACGACAGAGAGCCCGCCCGAGGCATTCGTACGCAGGGCCAAAGAGCTGGAGCAAGCAAAGGCCCGCTCTGATGACGCCCTGCGCGCGGCAGAGGCTGAGCTGCAGGCCGCAGCAAGAGCCGGCACCGATGGCGCACACCTGCGCTGGCGCTCCATTGCTGATGGTGTGGAGGCGCTCGACTATGACGCCAGGATGCGCGCCCGCCAACTCGTGGCCGACACGTTTTCTCGGCTCACCATCTGGATGCAGGGCACCAGGCCGCACAGCAAGCGCAGCGGGCCCATTGACGTGATGCTGACAGCCCGAGGAGGGCTGACGCGCTGGCTGCGGGTGCAGCCGTCAGGCGATTGGGTAGCCGGCGAAGAGGCCGACAGCGCCGGGTAGGCCCATCAGCGCGGCCAGGCTTTGACCAGCGCGGCATGCCGGGCGCGGCACTCTGCCGCCGCAGACTCGCGCACCGCGACCACCTCCAGCAGCGCACCCAGCGGCACATCACCGGCCGGGTATGCCGGCCCAGCATCGCACAGGGCGGCCAGCGCAGCCGGCGGCGGCTCAATCGCCTGCGGGCTTGGCACCGGCTGACTGCCGCAGCCTGTCAACAGCACCAGCAGGCACCAGCACGTCAGCAAGTTGCACCGCATCACCACCCCCCGCCGGGCAGGCCGGCACACTCAACGCATCACGCAGACCCACCCGGGCCTGCTCAAGCTGAGCACGGATTGCAGCCCGGCCAGCCTCGTATTCAGCGGCGGCGGCCTGCGAATCACGGGCGCGCTGCTGCGCCTGCAGCCGCGCCGCCTCGGCCTGCACTGCATTGGCCTCGGCCCACTCCAGCCGAACCGCTGACGCACCAACCGAGCGACCATGCAGCCAGGCACCGCCGGCCAGCACAGCCGCGGCCACCAGCACGCCAACCGCGATCCAGCCAGAGGGCAGCATCACGCACCACCCGGGCCACGGGCCTGGAGCGCACTGGCCACGGCCTTGATGGCATCCACAGCCGATGTGCCGACATTCCCACCCATGTAGTACAGCACGGTGGACGTGGCCCACATCACGAGCTGCCCGCCGTCAATCCAGGCGCAGTGCCGCGCCACCATGGCGCACGCCAGGGAGACAACAGCCAGCCAGAGCTTGCGGCTGCGCCATGCCGCGCGCCCCTTTGCTGGCACACCGCTTTCGGCACTCATGACACAAGCGCCCGGTACTTGGGCAGCTCTTTGAGCATCACGTGGCGGGAATGGTCCCGGTTGATGTCGCAGGCGCTGCGCTTGCCGTAGAGTGCGGCGCGGCTCTTGGTGCAGGTGTGCTCGACGTGGCCCCACCAGCGCTGCGGATCACACCCGGCTTTGACCTGGCAGGCCCGCCTGTCGCTCTGGACGCCGCCCAGGCCGCCGTTGTACGCGGCGTTGGCCATGGTCAAACGCTCCCACGGGTCAGACACGGCACGCAAGGCCTGCCAGTTGCCACGGGACATCAAGACCACCGCCCGTATCTGCAAATCAGGCCGCTGATAGACGTTTGCCCAACTCCATTCACGCAACGCCGGGTGCCTGTCGCGCATGTCGGCCAGGCTGTCAAAGCGCAGCGAACCATCCGGCCGCCATGCCCTCGTGATCTGGCCCAGGCCGGCGCCTTCCTCGCGCGCCGTCTTGAGCTGGGCCGTAGGGCTCCAGCAACTGCGCAGTGACGGGCAACCGCTTTCATGGGCGATCAGTGCGGCGGTGTAGTGCGGCCATTGCAACTCTGGCCAGTGCTGCCGAGACTCAGCCAGGATGATGGGCGCAAACTTGGCAGCGCGCGGGTCAGGCGTCTGCGCGTGGGCGCGGCCGGCAAAGAGGCCGACCACAGCATTGAACACAATGCTCAGCGCAATGAGAGCCAGGCCGGCACCGATTGGGTGCTCACCAGCTTTGGCGAACAGTCGGCGGGCATCCGCCTCCTTGTAATCGTGCGTGGCCTTGCGGCCCCAGTGGGCCAGCAACAGCGCCACCATGCCAGAGCCAATGCCCAGCAGCCACAGGCCAGTGCTGGTGCCCTTGTCGGGGTCAGTGACCAGCAGGCCAACGATGGCCGCCAGAGAGCCGCCCACCATGAATTTGTACCGGAAGCGCATGGCCTTCCACCGCTCAACGATTTGCATTTGCAACCTCCACTGGTTGACCCTTGAAAACCGGCGACAGCACGCCGCCGAGCTTGATGGAATACGCCAGCGCCAGGCCGTAATCCGTGAAAAACTCGACCGTGGCGCAGTTGATTTCAACGACCCAGGCAAATGGCTTTGACCTATCAATCATGGCGCACCACCACTGCTGTGCGTAAACCAGCCCTTTGCGGCAGCAAACCCCAACACCGCCACCCCAGCCAGCCAGAATATACGGGTCACCAGGCTTTTGCCGATTTGCCCATATACCTTTTCCAGCGCACGATCAGCCGCAGCATTGGCTATGGCCTCCATGTCTTTAGTTGTCAGTGGTCTTGTATCTTCTGGCATGATTTACCCTGAATACTTGCTTATCTTTTGATTGCGGCCCAGCGGAATTGCAACTCTGCCCAAAACACGGACATAACCCACCCTGACTGTTGAGTGGGTTCGGCAAAGACCGTCATAGTCAACGTCTGCCCGGCCGGCACAGTTGAATTGGCAACAATGGTAGCCGGCATCAACTCAGACACGTTCGGCGAAACCTTTTTGTAATCAATCGCTTCGGAGCCAGTAAGTTGCAGACCGAAAAACGACTTGACTGCGCCTCCACCCCCCAAATCCACCTGTGATCTGCGGTGCACAAACGCCAACGTGATTTCCACAACAACCGGCCCCGTGGTTGTGTTTGTCCAGGCCGTGGTGGCGACTGTGTGGCGGCCAGCCCCCACTGTTGTACTGCTCACCGACCCATCGGCCGGCGTGGAGAAATAAGCGTCAGTCACAGCGCCTGGCGCTAGTTGTTGCGTGGCAATATCCCGCACCGCAGACATGGGCCCAAACACCACACGGTCTGCCCTGGCGCCAACGTCCAGAAAACTCGAATCGAGATACAGCGGCTGAGTAATCACCGCAGCCACCGAACGAAACGCAACACCGTTTTTCAGGTAACGCACCGTGGCGCCGTCATACGTCACCGCCAGGCTGTCGCCGGCCGCATACGTAGTCAGCGACCCCAGCAAAACTCCACTTTCCGCCACGAACAAAACGCCGACCTCGACATATATTGCATAGTCAAGAGTTTGCCAACTATCGCTAAATGTCGGGTCAGTGTTTAATCCAACCATAAACCGCAAGTTGGCGGCGACAGGCGCAAAACTCACGAAAGCGCCGCCTGCGTAGCTTTCACGCGAGTATGCGGCGGCATCCCATGAGCCAGGCGATGACGTCTTTTCGATGCTGTTGCCGGCAATTGCCAGCCCTCCGCTGGCCACCAGCGTGACGTCCCTCGTTGCATTGTCAGAAGGCCGGCCGGCGCCTGTCACCTGGGGCCAAAGCGCACGCTTTCCGGCCTCGGTCGCCACCGCCCTGAGCAACGCCTCACGCGCCGCGTAGTAATCGCTCCACTTGGCCTGGTCAACGGCCGGTGTAATGGGCGTGTCTGTTGTCGTGTCAGCCCACCCAGGCGAGAGCGAGCTGAGGTAGCTGCCCAGCGCACTGTGAGCCGCTGCGTAGGTGTTCCCCAGGGTCGTCAGGCCATACGCCGATGCTTGAGCGACCACACCCGCCACCTCGGCCGCAATTGCATTCCATTCCCGAATCACTGCCGGCTTTTCTGCCGCGTCTAGATACCCGTTGCTGCGCATCGTGGCCAGGGCACTCAGCGCACTGGTGGCATTTGCCGACGCTGTGTTTGCCGTGCTCAAAGCGTTGGCCGCATTTGCCTCTACGTTCTGCGCCAGTGTGCCGCCCACCAGCGTGCCGGCCGGAGCACCGACCGTGGCTCCGTCTTGCGGACGGCCAGAGCCAGTGACCGAAGACCATACGGCACGCTTCCCGGCCTCCACCTCAACACCGCGCAGCAAAGCCTCGCGCGCCGAGTAGTAATCACTCCACTTGGCTTGGTCAACAGCAGGCGTAATAGGCGTGTCTGATGTGGTATCAGCCCACCCAGGCGAGAGCGCGCTGAGGTAACTACCCAGCGCACTGTGAGCCGCTGCGTAGGCGTTCCCCAAGGCCGTCAAACCATACGCCGACGCCTGAGCGACCACGCCAGCCACCTCGGCCGCAATTGCATTCCATTCCCGAATCACTGCCGGCTTTTCTGCCGCGTCGAGAAAGCCATTGCTGCGCATTGTTTGCAACGTAGACAACGCGCTCGTGGCATTCGTCGCTGCCGTGTTGGCGGCCTGAGAGGCGGCCTGCGCAGCAGCTTGAGCCGCACGCGCTTCGGTGACATCAACCAGGATCAGGTCTGTGAAGCCCTGCTCTACTGCGCTTGCACCAGGCCCCGCTGAATACTGCATCCAGTATCCAACCTGCATGTAAGCCACATTGGACGGAATAGGGCGCGATGTTCCAGCGCCAAAATCCGCTCCAACACGCACCCATTGGTTTTGCGGCGTGATGGCACCACCGTACACATACCCCGCAAATGTGCCGCCCCAGCCTGTTGCCGCCCCAAACACCTCAACGCCCGCAGCCGTGAACATGCGCACAAACAAATAACTGTTTCTGGTGTTGCCAGTCTGCGCCCAAGCCAAAGTAGTAAGGTTATAGGTGCGTGCGCCGTCGGCGGGAATCTTGCGCTTATCTGTGACCACCACATCCTGATTGGAGCCCGTACCCTTTGAGCCCCAGTAGTGCGTGCCGATCATGCCCGCCGCAGCAGATCGGAGCCGATAACTCGACGCAGACGCCGCGTTGTGCGAACGATCCCACGCCAGCTCATCTGCAATGCCGGGGTCACTGTTCAGCACGCTGCCGCCAGTGCCCGACCTGGCCGGCATCCTGGCCACGAGCTGCGGGCTCCACTGGCCGTGAATGCCAAGCGCGTTCACAAAGCGCGCACGGAACAGGTAGTGCACTCCAGCATTGAAGCCCGTCAACGTGGTTTCTGCAGCGTTGCCTGGCGCTCTGGGCGCAGCGATCCAATCACCCGCTGGCAACGCACTGGCCGCCAGCCAATACTGAATCTCAACGCCACCGGAGGAAGACACCGAGCGATCAGCCGGGGCAGACCACTGCACGCGCGCCCGCGTCACCGACGTGCCATCACTCAGCAGATCGGTGCCGGCCGTCACCGCCAGGGGGCCCATCGCCGGCACATCCCCAGGGTCAGGCAGCGAGGTGTTGGGCGTCACATCCAGCACGGCAAAAGTGCCGTCTGGCTGATAGATGGCTGCCGCGGTTTCCTTCAGCGTCAGGGTGACACCGCCGGTCATTGAGAACTGCCAGTCAACCAGCTCGAAGGTTTTGGCCACCCAGCCGAACCGCGGCAGGGTCACCGCCACGACGTCGAACAACTCCAGCGCAAAGGCCCGCAGGTTGCACGTCAGCACCACCGTGAGGGCGTTGCGCGCATCGCGCATAAGCACGCCACAGACGTGCTGCGCGTGGATGGTGTCGGTGACGCCACCCAGCGTAATCTCACGTGGCAGCTCGCGGCCGTCTGCGGTGATGTAGGTTGCCGCGCGCAGCTCAGGAGCCTGCACCACCACGTATTTCTGCGCCTTGTCCGATATGTTGGCGCGGTAGACGTTGACGGCCTCATCAGCCGGCGGCTCAGGCACAACCTGCACCGGCTGGGAGTCAATCACCCAATCCTCGGTGATGGTGGCCACAGGCGCACGGTAAGCGCCAGCCACTACCCGCAGTTGGCCACCGGCCCAGCCAGCTTTGCCGGCCATGGCTTCCACCATCTCTTGAAAGGAGCCCCAAGGGTCACCGTCATCCAGCTTGCAGACGATGCCGCAGGTGTACAGCGGCAGCGTCTGCGTACCGCCAGCCGTGGTGAACACTTGCGACACGTCGCAGGCATTGGCTGCAGCGTTGAACGACGCAGCGCCGATATCTGACGCCGATACGCCACCACCGCGGCTGTACAGCGCCCAGTCTCTGGCAATCAGCGCAGGGTTTTCAGTCCACACCGTGTTGCCGGTCCGGGGATCAAGCACGCGAGCACCGCGCAGCACGGCGCTGATGTCGGGGATGCCTGTCGGGAACACATCCGGGTTGAACTCAAGGTCAACCACCAGGCACGCGATACCCGCGAACCGATGGGCAGAAGTAATCAGGTCAGGAAACAGCGGCTGCAGAACCGTGCTGAGGTTTTGGCCAGGCGCCCCAGTGAAGGTACGCACACGGACATAGCTCTGCGTCGTTGATGCCTGCCAGGAAACCGTGACCGACGCGCCAGGCGCCCCACCGCTGGCCGTTACCACAGAGCCGCTTACAGACGTCTGCAAGGCCAGCTCGTCAGCAGAACTGCTGGCCTGCTGGACCACTGACACCGATGTGATCGTGGCACCTGCGCCTACGTTGTAGGACAGATTGCCGGCACCATCGAGCACCGCCTGAGCGCTGCTACTCGGCCGATTGGTCTGCAAATACGGAGCGGTCTGCACCCAACCTTCTGCGTCCAGCGTGACCAGCTCGTCACCAAAGTACACGCCCTCGATGGCGTCTACCTCATGGCCAGCCAGCGCAATCACGAGGGTGTAAAACTGCTTGTCAGCCCCGCGCGTGGCTTTGAACAAGATTCCGTCTACGTTGCGCACCCGGCCGTAGCAGCGGCTGCGTGGGCCGCTGACGGTGGCCGTCATCACCAGCCGGTCCTCCAGGCTGGCGTTGTAAGCCTCGATTGCCTTGCGCTTGGCCTTGCGCCGCTGGTAGTTCCCAACGGCAATGCTGCCCGCTGCAAACGCCGCATATGTCAGCGCCGTGATCTGCGCGGCCGTCAGAACGCTGGTCGCAGTCAGCGTGGCCGTGGCAATGTATGCCGCTACTGCTTGTGGCACGTGCACCTCCAGGCGCGCAGCACGGCGTCAGGCCGCACTACCGCCAAACCAACCGCCGCCTGTGCCAGCCAGGCATCACCACCCTGCACCACCAGCGCAGGGCCCTCGTCACTCACCACCAGGCCGACGTCACCAGCTTGAGCCAAAGCCGGCACGATTTCCTCGCCCAGCGCTTGCTCTGCCAGCGCCTCGATAGACGTGCCTCGCAGCACGCGGCCAGCCTGCAGAGCCGATGAGTACACGCCACGCAGCGGCGCCGCCGGGTCGTGCCCGGTGACGGCCAGCACGGCATCGGCGGCCCACAAACAGCAGTCACGCACACCCCATTCAAACGGCTGTCCCGCCCGGTCATTTACTAGGCCCGCCAGGCGCATTTGCCAATCGGGCAAGCGCAGCGCAGGCACGCGCAGAACCGCCGGGGTCACTTGCGCCCCCACGAGGCCGCCGGCCACACATCGCGGTGCGTGGACTGGCTCACCAAGTACTCCAGCGCACGGTCACCGGCCGAGATGGTCTGCTGGTCACCGTCGGTGTAGCGCAAAGGCTTTGGGCGGCTGAAGATGCGAGCCATGGGCAACGCGCTGACGCCGATGGTCGGCCCATTGATCGTGAGCTGGTCCAGCACCAAGTTGCCGATCAACACGGCATCCTCCACGGCATGCGTGACGGCATTGAGGATGGCCAGGCGAATGGTGCACGCGCGCCCGCGGGCCGTCTGCGAGAGAGCGAGGGACAAGTTTTCGCTGGGCACGCCAGACAGCGTGAACTGCAACGCCTGCGCATCTCCGCTGGTGTCGCGCACGACATCGAGCGCCCCCAGTGATCCGGCCCCGAGGTATGTGTTGCCGCCCCAGACGATGGACACCGGAGAGCTGGCCAGGCGCAGCGCTGGGCTGAACGCCATGTCAACCAGCAGGGCCACCGTCACCTGGGGAGCCGAGAGTGCCGCAGCCGCGGCTGTTGTCATCGTGCGCATGGCCTACCAAACCTCTTCAAGGTCAAAGGCCGCGCCATCGATCATGCCGGGCGCATGCATCACCGTGGCCAACCAAGATGGCAGCACAAACTCCCCGGCCGGCCTATCCCATCGGACCTCCGAACCACTGGCAATTGACGCTCGCACGCGATGCACCACGGGCACAGAGCCCGCGCCTGCGCCGTTCAGTTGGAGGTCTGAGGCGACCATGAACATTTGACCGCCGCATCCCAGCATGTCACCGGCACGCAGCGTGCTGTTGGCCGTGCCCCCAGTGATGGGCAACGCGGTGGCGCCACGCGACACGCTGGCCGACAACGTAGGCGACCCGCGCATGGTGCCGATGGGGAATGGACGGCCGAAGTGCCAAGCCCGCACGCGGTGAACGCCGCCGCGGAGTTGGAAAAACAGCGCCTCGACCCGACCAGCATTGACGCGGCGCGCCTGCGGCAGGGTGACGCTCATCACCCAGCGCTCCCCCACAAAGTCCACCACCTGCAGGTTGCCGTTGTAGGCGCCTCGGAATTGCTCACCGGAGCCCTGGCTGCCGATGGCGCAGCGCGCTGGCGTTAAGGCCGCCGGCCAGTCAAAGACGGCCATCAGACCACCCCTTTCTGTCGCAGCATCATCCCCACGCGGCCCTCAATCTGCTGCTGCATGAGCTGCAGGGCCGTCACGAGCTCGTTGCGCGTCACCCCGGCCTGGACGTTGTAGGTGTTGTAGGTGACCGGCTGCGCGCCGCCAGAAGAAGCAATACCCAGCCGGCCATCCTTGCCACGCTTGAGCGGCATGATGGCCTCAGGGCCAGCCTCGCCCATGAGGCCCATGGAGCCGCCGCGCATGGGGAAGTACGTCGGCGCACCCACCACAGTGCCGCTGGCAAACGCCTTGACCGGCACGGGGGCGCCATTGAGAAACGCGCCGCCCTTTGCGAAGCCGAAGAGGCTTGCAATGGTGCCCAGGATGCTGCCGCCCACGCCCTTGCCTTTGGGGAACAAGTACTCCCCAACATCCGCCGCGATGGCCTGCGCCGCCATGTCCAGCAGCATGTTGCCCCACAGCTTGCTGATGCTGTCAAAGTCGCCCTTCAGCGTTGCTTTGATGGTGGTTCCCAGGCTGTCCTGAATGTTGCGCTGGAACTCTTCAAAGAACACCGTCATGCCATCGAGCACCGGCTGCACCTCTTGAGGTATCTCGCCCATGCGCGCCTTGACAGCTTCGCTGAATTTCTCGATGGCTTCTGTGCTGCCGACCGCACCCAGGCGGCCCTGCTCATAAGCCTCGGCCAGCAATTGCATGTCACTGCGCAGCGTCTCAAGCTGAGCGCTTGGCGTGGCTTGAATCAAGCTGTTCAAGCGCTCCATCTGCCCGTTGAATTTGCCCATTGCTTCCTCGGTTGGAATGACCCAACCGAACTCCGTCAGGCGCTCACGTGACAGTGACTCCTGCAGCTTGCCGGCAAACGCCGATTGGATCGGCTCGCCACGAATTGGCGCTTTGCCTTTCCCCGTGTCTGGCAGCCTACTAAGTGGCGCGTTTGCTGTGGCAGGCCTGGCTCGCGCATCCCGCGCGTCATACACGCCCGCGGGGAAAACAGCGTCAGCACCTGCTCGCCGCCCCAGCAACTGCTCGGAGCGCTTATCAATCTCCTGCCGCGCGGCAGCAGCATCACGCACTACGGCCTCTCGAATCTCCTTGAAGCCCGCGAAGTCGCCACGAGCCAAGGCCGCGCCCTGTGCAGCAATGGCGCCAGCCTCAACAGCAATTTGCTTGAAGACGTACACGACATTGGCGCCCAGCACCGTCAGCGCTTCAAACGGGACCATGATGCCCGCCATGAAACTGCCGTCTTTGCCGATGGCGTTGACACCACTCAGCCGATCAATCATTTCGTTGAGGGTTGGCAATGCAGCCAGCGCAATGGATTGGCCAAAGCCTTGCACCGAAGCCGACAGCCGGTCGATGTTGGCGCGGTACTCTTTTGCAGCCTTGATGCCCTCGTCTGACATCACCTTGCCCGCACGGGCCGCCTCGTCTCCTAACCTGCGGAACTCCGTGCCGTTGTCCCGCAACAGCGGCAGCAACAACGCAGAATCACTGGCGATGGCCTCCATGTAGAAGGTCATCTCGTTTTGCGAGATGTTGGCTTTTTGCAGGCTGTTGACGTAAAGCTGCAACGCCTCAGCGCCGCCAAGGTTCCGGAACTGCTTGGCAGTCACACCGACCCGTGGCGCAATCTTCTCGAAGAAGTCGGCCATGGGGCCCGCGCCCGTCTGCAGGAAATCTCCCACCTTGTCCTGCACATCCTTCAGGATGCCGGCCAGCTTGTCCTGCTCAATGCCTGCGGTCTTTGCGCCGTAGGCCATGCGCTGGAATGTGTCGCTGCTGGTGCCGCTGAGTTTGGCCAGGCGCTCAATGCTGACGGCCGCTGTGGCAGTCTGGTCAACAAACGCCGTGATTTGCGACACCACCGCAGTACCACCAAATACGCCCGCCACCGATGCGGTGGTGGCTTTCAACTTGGCCCAACGCGCCTCCACCTGCGCCGCATGCTTTTCGTGCATGCGCGTGGCCTGGTCCAGGTTCTGCTGGAGCGTGGCAACCTTGGCAATCAGGTCAATGGAGAGCGTAGCAAGGGCAGCAGTCACTTGGCTTTTCCTTTGGCGTCTTCCGCGTCGTCATCTTTGGCGTTGAGGTAGCTGCGAACAGCCTGCAGCCTGGTCATAAGACCGGCCACGTCTTCCACCCCCAGCCAGGCGCAGATGACAGGCAAGCCGGCCCAGTCATATCCACCCATGCCGTTGGCCAACAGGCCGTGCACCCGCATGGCCACCAGGTCATCGGGCCCGGCGACCGGGGCAGCTTCGCCCTCCCATTGGCAGCCCTCGGCCACCTCCAGGAGGGCTGTCAGTTTTTTGTGGCTGCCGCCGCTTTGCTCAGGTGGTCATCCACCGCCTGAGCGATGCGCACCGCCAGGCGCGACACCAGCGCCGCGTTGTCGGTCAGCCACTCGCGCAACAGCTTCGAGTCAAACGGCTGCTCTGCGGTCAGGCCACAGCCAGGCAGAACGTCCTCCGGCGTGATGCCGCGCCAGCCGTCCACGTACTGCAGAACCTGCTCCAGGCCGATGCCGCCGGCCGCAGCCAGCATGTGCATCTCGGTTTCAGGCGGCCGCAGAAAGCTGATGGCCTTGTCTGGCACATCATCCTTGAGGTACACCCACGAGCGGCGTTGTTCACGCAGCCTGGCAACCAGCTCGATGCTCATGCGTCAACCTCAGGCAGCAACCACAAAGCCCTTCACGCGCACCGTCAGGCTGCCCGTGCCCAGCGCGTTGACGCCCAGGCTTTCACCGGGCATGGACGGCTCGCCATAAAACACCCGCTTGGCGCCATCGGCCAGCGTGATGTCAAACACCAGCGACACGCCAGCTTTGGCAGCGTCGATGATCGCCTGCATGCCAGCAGACGGCGCGGTGTAGCTCTTGACGTTCAGCGTCACGTTTTGGGCCGCCAGGAGCCCGTTTTCATTGCGCGCAATCACATCCACCAGACACGTGGTGTCCAGCTCGGAAGCCTCGCCACCGCCAACGCTGTACTGGTCCACCTCGCTCAGCACGTGCCAGGTGCTCACGGGCACAAACTGGCACGAGCCGCTGAAATCGCTGTAGCTGCTGGTGTTCAGGCCGCGCAGCTCAAAGGTGCCCGTGGCCTGGTTGGCGACGATGGCGGCCTGGCCTTCGAGCTGCACCATGCCGGTGACGTTGGTGAAGTAGCCAACCGCGCCATTGGCCAAGCCGTGTGCAGCACTGCTGGCCACGCCCGGGTTGGCTTTGGTGACGGCGGTAACTGTCTTGGCGGCTGTCATGACGTTGGCCACGCGCACAGTTACCCCGCGGCCCTTTGCAAAGTTAGGCATTTGATGCTCCAGAAGAATAGCCAGCCACAAACAGGCCAGCGGGTAAGAAACTCAACTCAAACGGACCACACAAGCCGCACTGTAGTCACGTGCAAACCTGTTTCAGCATCCAGGTCTGGCGCCCTGGCAATCAGCCAGCAGGCACTGGCGGCCTCGCTGTGCTCAACAGCCAGCACCAGGGCATCGGCAACAGCCTCAGCAGCCGCGCTTGTCTCTGCCCAGCATTCGGCGTCGATGGTCCCCAACTCCTCGGCTATGGTGCCGTCCAGAGTGCGCTCCACACTGTGCTGGACACCGTAGACCACCAGCGGCAGATCGGCGCCTTGTGGCGCAGCGCTCAGGGCCACACGTTGGCCCACCAATGCCACCAGGGGCGCATGTGCCACAGCACGCGCCCGGAAATCAATCTCGATGCTCATTGGCTACCCGGCAGGCTGATGCCCTTGCGCGCAGCCAGCCGCTGGATGGCCGGCCCCGCCTTGGCAATGAAAATGCGCAAAGCCTGAGGCAGCAGCGCCGCGGCTTTGGTCAGCATGCGGAACCCCGCGATAGCACCGACGGCACGCAGCCTGCGCGTGCGCCGCAGACCGAGGCGCGGACGCCCAACGCGCGTGGCTGCCGCACGAGCTTGGCGGCCGAACTCGACCCAACGCCAATAGAACGGGTCATTGGGGCTTTTTGCGCCGCGCTGGCTCTTTGGCGCCGGGCGCACGTTGACGAACACGCCGACATTCCCCAGCTTGCGCTCCCGCTTGCTGCTGCGCACCGTGATGGCATCGCGCAGCGTGCCGGGCTTCCTGCGTCCTGCGCGCACTGCCGCATCATTGCCATCGAGTACAGGCGTCAAGCGCCTGGCCTCATTGCGGACCACCCGCGCGCCGGCCGCCAACGGTTGCCGCAGCGCCTGGTTGCGCAGCTTGACCGGGAAGGCCTTCAACTGCGCCCGCAGATCAGGCAGGCCGCTTACCTTGGACTCAATCACCGCTCACCGTCCCTGGCGCCCGTGCTGGCAAACACGTCAATAGCCATCCGCGCACCTTTGACGTCTTGCGGCGGCCGCACAATGTCGTAGGCCACACCTTGCCACATGATGCGCTGCGTGATGCTGTCCATCAGCAGATCGGCGCGGTATCGCACGCGCACCTCAATGGTTGCCTCACTGCGCACAGCGCCGGCCTGCATTTGCTCCCGGCCGCCCGTCGTGAGCACACGAGCCCACACAGTGGCGTGATCCTGCCAACCCTTGGATTCCTGGCCAAGGCTATCCACGGTAGCCACGCGCCGCTGGAAGGTGACGCGCTGCGTCAGTTCGCCCGCGGGGATCACAGCCGGTACACCCTCAAGCCATCGAGCAGCGCATCGTGGTAACGATTCGGCAGCTCCGTGACGGTGAAGCCAGCGGCCATGCTTTCGCGCATGCGGCAAGCTGTGCCGATGTGCATCAGCATCCACTGTCGGGCCTGCGCCGGCACTGCCGTAGCGTCTGCGCCATAGCCAACGGTGAAACGCACGCGCACGGCATTGGCGCTGGCGGCCGTGGCCGGCCATGCACCCGAGGATGCGGGCAGCACGTAGCCCACACCCAGGGCGTGATCCGCGTCCAGCACGTAGGCTTCGGTGGCCAGCGTTTGCTCTGTGCCGGCCTGGCTCAGGTACTTGACACTCACCACCTCTTGCACAGGCGACAAGCCCAGCTCAATGGCGCCGGCGGGGAATGCGTCATAGATCGCCTCCCAGGTCTGCGTGATCCAGCGGCGGCCGGTTTCATGCTCAGCGGCAAGGGATGCGGATTCGATGGCGGCCTGCAGCCAAGTGTCTTCGGCGGCATCGTCGATCTTCAGATGCAGCTTGGCCGCGGCCAGCGTGATGGGCTGGGTTGCGGGGGCGGTGATGAGTCTCAGTGCCATGATGGGTTACCGGATGCTGCCGCAGAGGTTGGGCGTTCGCGCGGCCGCCAGGTTTGGCGAACGGGCTGCACTGATGACAGGGCGAGCGGGCGCCGCCGATGCGCGCATTTGGTTTTCAGGCTCACCGTCAAACTGCAGCGGGTCAGCGTCCAGTGTCAGCGGGTCGTCGTCCAGGGCGAGGGGATCTAGGCTCACTGCAAGCGCTCCGCGTGCTCGCTGGCCATCACAAAGCGCTCAAGCTGCCCCAGGTCGTAGGTCGCTGGGTACGGCAGCATCAGCATCTCTGCGGCGGCCTCGGAACAGAATTTCTTGCCTGGGTTGTGGCCTACTGGCGGCAGCAGGATACCCAGCAAGCCGCGCCGGTCGTAGCGGGCCTTTTTGTTGCTCTTGAGCCAGTCGATGGGGTCAATGTGCGGGCCAGTCCATCGGTACACGCGCCATTTATCGGCGCTGCTGATGTCAATCACCTTGCCCCGAACGCCGCCGTCCAGCCACGATGCGGACACGCACAGGTGCACGCCCTGCACGGGTATCGCCACCTCGCAGTGGGCGCTGTCGCCACCGCGAAGGAGCGTCACCACGCGGGCAAAGGGCCGGGTGTCGCTGTGGCGGAAGGCGATGAGGATCACGCATCGCCCTCCGGGGCAAACGAACCGCACAAGCGGAAAAAGTCGTCCACTTGCTCGGCGGTTTTGCTCAGCGGCGGCCCCATCAACGCGGACACCAACAGCGGGTTGTTGCGCAAATAGTCGCGGCTGGTGAAGAAGTCGGAGCGAGCCACCTCGCGCGGCAGCTCCGGCATTTGATTGACAAGAGTATTCACCGCAGCATCAATCTGAGGCATCGTCGTGCCCAGCCAGCCCATCTGCATCAACCCACGGTATAGCTGTCGCTTTGTGACGCTCTGCGGCACCGGCTCGGGCTGCTCTCCCTGCTCTGGCGGCTGCGGAATGTCGTCGCCGTGCATGTACCAGATCACCGATCCATCAGTCTGCACCGCACCTCGGATTGCCCCGGCCGGCATTGGCTCACGGATTGATGAGGCTGTGATTGGCATGATCACTCCACAAAAATTGCTGCTGCCGAGAGACTCGCAGTGGATACTGGGCTTGCGCCTTGCTGCACGGACAGGCTGATGTACAGCGCGTTCGTAAGGCTCGGAACCGTCAGCGTTGCCGGTGCGCCGTTTTGGGTCGTCTGCGCATCGGGGGACACAGACACGGCTGTGATGCCGGCCTCATAGGATTGCAGCGTGGTGTTGTCCAGCACCATAAGCACACGCGGCAGCACGCCGGCTCGCACAGCACCCGCAAAGTTATTGCTGTACACCACCGTGTCCGATGCAGTGCCAGTAGTCCCAATGCGGATTCGCGGGTTTTTGTTTGCTGGGTCGGTTCCGCTGAAGACCCACCGGCTTCGCACGCCAAACTCCCGGACACCGACCAGCAGACCAGCAGGCAGCAGCACCGAAGCGAGAATCTGCTCTGCCGTCGATCCGCCTGACACGCCGTCCACCTGGGTGCGAGAGTGATAAATCATCTGCCTGCCAGCCGGGAGCCACACAGCCCCATCGCTGGCCCAGCGAGTCCCCAAAACTCCGCCAGCGCAAAGAGCGCCAAGCACGGTGTATGTGCGGCCAGCGGTGACGGTCGTAGCGCCAGGCAAATCAGCAAAGGTGGCGACTTCGTAGGAGCCGCCACCGCCGCCACCCGTGGCGGTCAGCGTGCCGCCAGACAGCAAGAGCCCCGAGCCAATCGCAATCTCTTCTGCGCCGCCAGCGCCCGCCGTAGATCGGCCCAGCAGTCGGGCCGTTGACATCGTGAGCCCGCTGGAGCCAATCGCTCCACGGCTGGCAAAGATGGTCCCGAGCGCGGTTTTGATGGTGCCCCAGGTGATACGTCGCAGCGCATTGGATGCCGTGCTGTCGGCCAGCGGGAAGTTGTCCGCATCCTGTGGTGTCGTGTCCTCGGTGGCCGCTGCGATGCCGGGGCCAGAGGGTGTGCGAGCGTCTGTGCCTTGTGCTGCGGTTGCGTAATCAGTCGCCGCAGTCGTGGCCGCAGTCCCAAGGCCCAACGCCGTCCGCTGTGCGGCAGCGTCCGCAGCCGTGAGCACGGCCCGCCCTGCTGCTGTGCTGTCGCCGATGGTTGCGGCAAGCTGCGTGCCGGTGTGCGTAGCCCTGTCGCGCAGTTGCGCATCCGTCGCGTTAGCTGTCGCACCAGAGGCAATGCCTGCCAACTTTGTGTGCTGCAAAGGCGACATAAGCCCTGCGTTTGTTCCGTCCGCAAGGGTCAGTGATGCGTCAGCACCGCTGCTGCTGGCAACAACGCCGCCAGTAGGTGACGCGGACCAGCTCAAATCGGTAGAGCCGCCACCGCCACCGCCGCCAGTGTCATCAGTGCCCCACGCCGCCGTGGTTGTGCCGGTGGCCTTCAGCACCTGCCCGCTGGTGGGCGTATTGGTGACGGTGACGCCACCCAGCGCCTTGGTAATTGCCTGCCATACCCGCTGCGCCGTCCAGGCCCTGCGGGTCGTCGCAGTGCCGGCTTCGGCTTCGGCTTGATCCACTGTGGCAGCGGTCCACTCGCGCGAGTCAGTGCCCTGCGCAGCCGTAGCGTATGCCGTTGAATCAGTCGCAGCGGCAGTGCCCAGCGTCGGGCGGCCTGACAGGTCACCGTATGCGCCGCTTGTGGCTACAGTCGCCAGCGCCGACTCCAGCGCATAGCCCGGGTGCGGATCAGCAGCACCAGCGTGTGCCGCTACAGCCGATGCAGCCGTGCCAGATGCCTCTTTGCCGTCCAGCGCGGTTTGTAGCCCAGCCACAGTGCTGATGGCCTGCGTGCCAGTGTGCGTGGCCCTGTCGCGCAGTTGCGCGTCAGTGGCGTTGGCTGTCGCACCCGCGGCCACGCCTGCCAGCTTGGTATGCTGAGCCGGCGCCATCAAGCCCGCATTGGTGCCATCCGCCAGCGGCAGCGCGGCATCCGTGCCCGTGTCGCTCACCACCGTGCCGCCCGTGGCAGATGGCGTGTAGGTCAGATTCGTGGCCCCACCGCCGCCCTCGCTCACGGTCAAATCACCTGAGCCCAGCAAGCTGTTGCCGTTGATTGTCTTGATGTTGGTGCCGCTGACCAGCACCGCCTGATACAGGCCGTTCAGCGCGGCCTTGAGGTTCGCCCAGGTCAGCCGCTTGAGCCCGCCACTGGCTGCGCTGTCGCTGATGGGCAGGGAGTCAGCATCGGCCAGCGTCGTCTTGCTTGTGGCCGCAGCAATGGCCGGGCCGCTCGGTGTCCGCGCGTCGGTCAGCCGCGAGTCACCACCCGTGACCACCTGGCCAGAGCCCGCGTCACCTGACGTTGGCAGCGGCAATCCGATGTCTCGGCGGATGTCGCTCTGATCGGTGGAGCTGAGCGGATTACCGGCGCGCTTGAGGGTGGACATGAGACTGACCTATGCGGCCTTTGCCGCCGCGTTTTGACGAACAACCTGCCGCCGCTGCAGAGCCAACGGCTTGAGCGACGCGCTACGCGCCACCGAGGGAGGCTCCGGCCGGCTCACGCACTGTTCAGTGCTGGGCAAAAACTCAGCCACCATGGCCTGGCTCACCAAATGCACAGCCAGGCTGGTGTGGACGGTTGCAACGTCACCGGGCGAAAAACTGCCGATGACGGTGCAACAGCCCGAGCGGATGAACTTGATTTTTTGCATGGTCAATGTGGCCGGCGCCACTTGCATGTGCCGGCCACTCACGTCACAAGCGACGATCAGGAGGCCGGCGGCGTCAGGTCACCACCGCGCAGGGCGGCCGGCACTTCGCTGGCGATCGCCAGGCGGCGCTCGGCGCGCAACGTGATCAGGTTGCGGGTGAAGTTGTCGCTGTCGCTCTCCGACATGGCCACGGTGACATCCTCGCGGTTGTAAATCGTGCCGTGCTGGCGGAAATCACCGACCGCGAACGTGTCGGCCGCCATGCCCACAGACTGCACAACACGCACGCCGAACAACATCGGGTTGCCGGCCATGTCATAAGACACACGCACGGCGTTGCTGGCGGAGGTCAGCAGCTCGATTTCAATCTGAGCCCAGTCGGCTGCATTCAGCAGGATGGCCGAAGCGGTGTAACCCGCGTTGAACAGGTCGGCGATGACGCGACGAATCAGCACCACGCGGGCCAGCGTAGAGCCCAGGGCACCAGACAGGTAGCCGTGGGGCGTGAAGTTGCCGGAGCGCATCAGGCCAGACAGGTTCGGGGCGGTGGCGTTGCCGGAAATCAGTTGGGACTCGACGCGGCGCTGCACACCGAAACGCATGCGGGTGTCGATGTAGGCAGCCAGGGCAGGCGCATCGCTGGCCAGTTGGCGGCTGATCTTGATCCAGTGGGCAACAGTAGACACCGGCATGTTCACCAGGCTGAACGTGATGTCCGTTTCAGGCTTCACAGCGCCTTCGGCCGTTTCTGCCGCGTTGTTCACAAACGACGCTTCACGAGTGAACTCGATGGCGTTGCTGCTCGTCGGCACCGACGCATACAGCGACTCGACGGTCAGAGCCGGGAACGCACCAGGGACAATCGCGGCCTGACGGTCAGGCGCCACGGTGGCGGCAGCGCCGACCACGGTGTTCTTGATCTCCACCCGGGCACGCATGCCACCGCTTTCAATGGCGCCCTTGTAGAGCGCCGCGCCCACGAACTGCTTGCCCCACGAATCGCCCTTGGCCTCGCCACCTTCGGGCATGGCGCCACGGCGCTGCTCAAGTTGCAGCAGGCGGTCGGCCAACTCGCGCTGATCCACGCCGAGCTTGTCCAGCGCGGCCTTGGTGTCGGCGCTGACCTTGCCCAGGGTCTTCAGCTCGCCCTCGGCCTTCTCCGATTGCGTTTGGAGGGTCTGCTCGATGGTTTCGAGACTCTTGAGAATGGTGTCCAGAGACATGATTGGTTCCTTGAGGATTGATTGACAAACGCTTCAGCGCACGAGCTGCTTGAAGCGCGACCGGATCACCAGCCCCGCCACACGCTGCTCAATATCGGCATACGCCTTCGCCTCACTGGCCGCTGGCTCGGCATCCCGCCCAACATGCAGCACCTGCTTGGCGCGGGCCACCAGCGCGGTGGCGGCCCCTTTGCTGAGGCCGCCTGCGTCCCGCAGAAAGCGCTCGAAATCACGCACGGTTTCCAGCTCGGCAATCGCCTCGCTCACCGCATCACTTTTGACGGCATCCACCCGGGCCGCACGGTCGGCCGGAAACGCCACCGGGCTGATTTCCATCAGGCTCGACCAGCGTCGGATGACGCGCCCGGTTTCGGTTTCGTCGTAGTCGCCTTTCTTGACCATGCCGCCAACGCTGAGCCCGTCAAGGGTGCCGTGCTTCATCGCGGCGTACACATCGCGCGACAGAGACATATCCAGCGTCAGCTCACCCTCGACAAACAGGCCCTTCTCGTCCTCTTTGGCCGTCAGCCACTTGCCAATTGGCAAGCCCGCAGCGCCACTGGCGTTGAAGTTGAAGACCGAATGCTCCAAAAACATCTTGGGCATGCCGTTCGTGCGCAGGGTGGACTGAAACGCGCCTTTGACGATGGTGTCTCCATAGCTGTCAACACCCCCAAACACGCTGGCATAACCCGCGAAGCGGCCGGCGCCGCTGTCGTCCAGCTTCAGCTCCACATCACTGAGAGACAGGCTCTTGCGAAGAAGCATTTGTGCCTCCTGTTGGTTTGATCTTGCCGAGCATGTCAATCGGCACAAGGTTGGTCTGCACGGTCAGTTGATCGGCCATCGGCGATGTGCTGCGCGGCAGGTTCTCCAACTGGCGGATTTCATTGCGCGTCATGCCGCCGTTCTGGCTGAGCTGGGCGTAAATGCCGGCGCGATCTTTGAGGTTGCCGCGCAGCAATGCATCCATGCTGAATTCCGCCTGCAAGCGCACCCGCTGGGCTGGCGTCATTACCGCCTTGCGCAGGGCCTGCTCAATGCCGACGATCACGGGCCGAATGCTGAGCTTGTGCCAGCCATCCACAATCTGCTCAATGCCAGAGCCCCAGGTGGTCACGTTGCTGTGGTACACCAGCACGGGCGGCACGTCATACCACCGGCACAGTTCCTCGACACCGAAGTTTCGGGTTTCCAGTAGCTTGAGCTGTTCGGGGGTGAGGCTCAGAACCTCATACTTCATGCTGGCCTCAAGCACATACAGCCTGGACATGGGGCCCGCTGACATTTCCCCGAACCGCTCACGGATGCGCTCGCGCTGTTCATTCGTCAGAATCTTGTCCACCATCAGCACGCCAGTGGGCTTGCCGCCGTTGGCATACAGCCGTGATGCAACGCCCTGCGCCTTGGCCATTTCATCGACGGTGGCACGCATGAATTCGAGCTTCGACAGCCCTATGGTGCCGTTGCCCAGGTTTTTCAGGTGCAGCACGTTCTCAGCCGCCAGAATCGCCACGTCCGCGTTGATGCGGTACTCGTACAGCACCGAGCCATCCCGCTGCACCTCCACCCGCACCTGATCCGATGGCATGGGCCACAGCGAAACCGCCTCGCCTGTGCGCTCATCGCGCTCAATACGCACATACGCATTGCCGCGTAGGTCGTAGTTCATCATCACCGCGCGCCAGAAGTCGAACGGCGTCATACGAGCGTTGGGGCTGCTGTGCAGCAGCTCGTAAAGCCGCGTGCCACGGGCCATGCTTTTTTGCCCGTCGCCGGCCACCTGATACACGAACAGCGGCAGCGATGCGATGACGTTGGCGCGGCGCTCGATGCAGCTCCAAACGGCGCTGATTTGCAGCGCTGCGTCTGCGCTGAGCTGCGCAACCTCGGGCACAAGTTGCGCGCCCGGGAGGCCGCGCTGCACGCCCTGCGTTTCCGCCAGGGCGCGGCTGCCACCCAAACCGAACCAGCCGAGAAATGACTTCAGTGTCGGCATGTCAGCCCACCAGCATGCCGTTGATGGCGGCGTCTATAGACTCTTCGGCGTTGCGCAGCGCGCGGCTCAAGGCCATGATCACCGCCACCGGCCCGTCAATCTTGTTCTCTACCCGCTCTTTGCGCGGGTAAATGTTGTCCTTGGCATCCCGGTGGCAAACCACGTTGGACACCATCCAGGCCATGGCCGGGTTGTTGTCGTGTTCGAGCTTGCCCTGCAGCACCAGAGCCTCCAGTGACTTCATCGGTTCGCTGAGGTTCTGCACGGTCTGGCGCACCTCCACCATGGGCAGCCCCTCAGCCATCAGATGGTTGGCCAGGTGCGTGGCTTGCCACGGGTCGAAGGGGACTTCACGCAGGTCAGCCAGTTGCGCCGCGTCGGCGCGTAGCTGGTCTTCGATCAGGTCGTAATCCGTCACCTCACCCGGGGTGGCCACCATGTGCCCGCTGCGCACCCAGCCGTCATACTGGCTGTTGGCGCCGATTTCCACAGCCCGCTCTGGCAGCCAGAAACGGCCTTTTGTGATCAGGTAGTAACGATCATCCTCAGCATCGTGAAACACCATCGGCGCCGCAGCAATGTCCACCTTGCTGGCCAGGTCCAGCGGGACCCAGCACGGCAGGTGGCGCACCTTTTCCAGCGTCAACAGGTCGTTGCCGCAGCGGTCCCATGCGCGCATGTCCATCCATGCGGCATCGGCGTTTACCCACACGTTGAGGTGTTTGGTCAGGAAATTGGCCTGCGCGCTGGGCATAGCCTGGGCCTTGGTGCAGGCCGCCCGCAGCACATCCTCAAACACGGAAACGCCGTAGTTCGGGTTGGCCTTGGGCCACACGGCTGGGTCTTGCCAGTCGTCGCCCTCGTCCAGCGTGTAGATGATCCCGAACTGGCGATCATCCTGCGTCACGCCGTCCAGAATCTTGGTGATGTGCGTGCGGCGCTCGTAGCAGATGCCGGCGCGGTCACTGCCTGCGGTTGTGATGTTCCACAGCAGCGCCTGCTCGCGCGCGCCGCGCGCCGTGTCCAGCACGTCATAAACCGCCCGGGTCTTGTGCGCGTGCAACTCGTCGATGCTGGCGAAATGCACATTCAGGCCGTCCAGCGTGGACCCCTCGGCCGCCAGCGGCTGCAGCTTGCTGGCCGTGTGCGGCTGATAGAGCACGTGCTGGCTTACCTCAACGCCCAGGTGCATGCGCATGTCAGCGTCGCGCGCCGTCATCGCCCGCGCATCGTCAAACACAATGCGCGCCTGGTCGCGCGTGGTGGCCGCGGTGTAGACCTCGGCACCGGCTTCACCATCGGCGGCCAGCATGAACAGGCACAGGCCGGCCGTCAGCGTCGATTTGGCGTTCTTGCGGGCCACCTCGATGTAAGCCTCAACGAACCGGCGCAGCCGCGTCACGCGATGCACCCAGCCAAAAACGACCGTCACAATGAACACCTGCCAGGGTTCAAGGGTGATTTTTCTGCGCTCGCGCGCCCACTTGCCCTTGATGTGGGGCAGCAGCTCCACAAACGCGCAGGGCCTTTCAGCCCTTGCCGCGTCAAACTCCCACGGGTATGACGGGTCATTTTTGGCCCGCTCAAGGTCTTGCAGGTGGCGCTCGCACGCGCGGCGCACCCACTTGCACGCCACCACACTGCCCGCAACGACATCCTGGGCATACCGTAGGCCACTCTCAGCGTAATTGACACTTTGGGCCATGCGCTCATGTGCCCTGGCTGAATTGGCCCCAGCCAGGCGCAGATTCGATTCCGGGCAGCCCCAACTGGCCGCCGTTGCTTGGCGTCACCCGCGAACGGCTGGACGGGTCCATGCCAAACGCCTTCAGGTAGGTGTGCACCTGGGCGCGCAGCGTGTTCAGCATCTGCACCGCCACCGTCTGCGCTTGATACCCTTTGTCCGTGGTGAAGTAGAACGCCGAGGCCGGGTCGAAAGTCTCGCCACGCTCGGCGGCATACGCCGCCCGCGCCGCCATGCTGGCGTTGATTGACTCTTCCATCAGCACCATGTGGCCCCAGGCCTGGCAGTAGAGCGCCAGGGCCGCGCGGTCAATGCGGCTGATGAGGCCCAGGCCTTGCAGCTCCACCGTGATGCGCTTCCACTCTTTGCGCGCCTCTTTGGTGAGGTGAGCCGGCGCATCTGGCACAACCACCTCGGGATTGACGCCATCGGCCAGGTTGATGGGTCTTTTTCCGGGGTTTCCCGAAATGAGCTTGAGCACATTCGGCTTGGGTTGAGGTCCGCGCTGCCCCATGGCTTAACCCCCCCCTTCCAAAACCTGCGCGCATGAAAATCCGAC
>Ga0315903_10002566_pt1 | contig 26397 bp, 18 predicted proteins | sample LakEriMetagenome_7_FD_203524 | JGI IMG/M metagenome (GOLD analysis project Ga0315903, IMG submission 203524) | Freshwater fungal communities from buoy surface, Lake Erie, Ohio, United States - Buoy 2 MA119 | ecosystem: Environmental > Aquatic > Freshwater > Lake | place: USA: Lake Erie, Ohio... | reverse complement strand
CTGAAGGAATGGTCGATGGAGCGCGAGACGTGGGCAGACAGGTGCTCCCTGGCCCAGAAGGACTATATTCTGACTCTCAAGTTGCTCCCGCCGCCTCGCTGATCGGGCCTACTGCGCCTGTGGCTGCGCCGCGGCGCGGAACGCCATCAGCTGTTTGAGGGCGGCCTGCTGGTCGGCGGGCAGTTCGATCTTCGGGCAGCGCGGGTCGGTGTTCTGGATGGCGCGGGCCATCACGGGCGTGACCGGGATCGGGGCGCAGCCATGGCCCTGTTCGCAGATCATGTCCCACTTGGCTTCCGCCTGTGCGTGGCATGTGAGGCAGTTGCCGCCGAACTGGTTGACGACGTCGGTGGCGCCGCGAACGCGGATCTTGGTGCCGGTGGGCTGGGCGTCGAGTTCGAAGAACTCCCAGTCGTTCGTCGCGGCGTTGTAGCCGGGGTGGTGTTTCACCATCGCCTCGCCTGGGACGAGCTGCACGACCGAGCCGGGCGGGTATTTGGCGCCGTTGGGGTTGTTGGCTGCCGCGAGCGTCGCGTCCATGTCGCCGAGCAGGTTGCCGACATAGAAGCCGCGCACGGGCTTGAGATCGCGGATGCAGCTGAAGCTGGCTTCGGTGATCTGGAGCGGTTTTGGCGCGGCCGGGGCGGCGACGGGGGCTGCGACTGGCGGAAGCGCTGCGGCTAGCGTGGCGGGAGCGTCGGCTGCCGGCGGATTGGCGCAGCTGGCGGCGGCCAGCATGACAAGCGGCAGCATCAGTTTCTTGAACATGGTCCAACTCCCCGTCGTTGATTGACGCACTCGTAAGCCCGCGCGGGCCGCGCTGCAATCGGGCGCCGTGGTGTCAGGGTCGGGAATATGTTCAGTTTTCCCCATGCCGCGCCTTACGCCCCACCAACACGTCGAGAGAGAGCTGACTGCGTTTGGGCTGACGATGCCCGAAACGTCGGCAGGTCCGGGATGGCCGCCGACGCGGGCGCTGTATTTCCGCAAGAAGATGTTTTTCGTGTTCGGCGACCGCAAGGAGCCCGAGGGCGCGCTGACCATGATCATGAAGCTGCCGGTGGCGGCGGAGATGGTTCAGGTCTTGTACTTCGTGCGGGAGAGCAAGGGCTGGTTCAAGCAACACGATTGGGTGATTGCCCGCTTTGGACCGGATGACGACATCATCGCGGAAATGCCCACACTTAAAGCGTGGATGACGCAGAGCTATTGCGCCCTAGCCCCGAAGAAGTTTGCGCGGCTGGTCCGGGGAGAGGCCTGACAACCGCCTTAATCACTTGCTTTCAGGAGCGTGAAGCGGCTGGATCGCCTCAAGGTCTAACTGTCTGGGACGGGTCGCCGACTCTCCGGAGGAATGATGAAACGTCTCAAGCGTGTCGCCGTGTGCCTTGCGGCTGGACTGGTCAGCATCGGCGCGATGGGCGCTGGGGCGTTTGCCCAGACCGTGAACGTGACGCAGGCCGCGCCCGCGGGCCCCGGATGGCCGCGCGAGTTGAGCGACCTGCCGCACGACACGGACTATGTGCTCGGCGAGCTGCCGAACGGCATGCGCTACATGATCCTGCCCAACCAGACGCCGCCCCGGCAGGTGGCGCTGCGGATGCTGATCGATGCGGGCTCGATGCAGGAGCGTCCGGGCGAGGAGGGTGTGGCGCACTTCCTGGAGCACCTCGCTTTCCGCGGCACGACGAAATATCCGGATGGTGAAGTGCAGCGCGCCCTGGAAGGCATCGGCCTGCAGATGGCGGCGGATGTGAACGCCTCGACCGGGCCGGACACCACGACATTCATCATCGACCTGCCGCGCAACAACACTGAATCTCTGACGCTTGGTCTGGATGTGCTGCGCCAGCTGGTCAGCGAGATGATAATCGCTCCGGACAAGGTGGACGCCGAGCGTGGCGTCGTGCTGGCCGAGGAGCGCGCGCGTGCGGGCCCGGGACTGGCTGCGGCGACGGCCATGCTGAAGATGCAGGTGGGCGAGCATCCCTATGGCCGCCCGCCGATCGGCTTGCGCAAAGTGATCGAGACGGTGACGCCGCAGACCATTCGCGGTTTCTATGATGCGTTCTACCGGCCCGAGCGTGCGACGCTGCTGATCGTGGGCGACGTCAATCCGTCGATCATCCCGATGATCAGCCAGACCTTTGGCGACTGGAAAGGCCGCGGGACGCCGGGCAAGGACCCCGCGCCCGTGACGACGAAGCCGGTGACGCCGGATGTTGCGATGCTGATCACGCCGGGCGCGCCGGACACGTCTGTCATGCTGCGCTGGTTCGAGCCGTATTCGGAGAGGATGCATACCAAGGCTGAACGCCGGCGGATGCTGGTGGAAGTTCTCGCTTCGCGTGTCGTCGGTCAGCGCATGCTGAGCCTCAACGATGCGGCGGGCAAGCCGGCGCGATCGCTGGGCAGTCCGTCGGCCAGCGCCATCCATGGCGTGTGGCGTGGGCAGATTGCCTATTCGGGCGGCGTGATCGACGTGCCGAAGACCATCGAACTGATGGTGACGGCGCACCGCCAGGCGGTGGAGTACGGGATCACGCAGGACGAGCTGGACCGCCAGCGCGCGCTGTTCCTCGACGCCTCGCGGCGCGAGGCGGAGCGGGGGCGGACAGGAACGTCGGTGGCGCAGGTGGAAACGGCGGCGGACTATGTCTCTTCGGACATTCCGTTCACGTCGCTGCAGCAATCCTACGCGCTGATGCTGGAGCAGGCGCCGACGATCACGCTCGCGGAAGTGAATGCGGCGTTGAAGGCGCGGTTCAAGGACACGCCGACGCTGATCTACAGCGGCAGCGCTGCGCCTGCGGGCGGCGAACAGGGCCTGCGCGATGCGTTGAAGCGCGCGATGGCGGCGCCGGTGAAGGCCTACACGCCGGATGCGATCAAGCCGTGGCCGTACACGAATTTCGGCAAGCCGGGGACGGTGGCGGATCGCAAGGTCGTGCAGGATCTTGGCGTCACGCTGGTGCGCTTCGAGAATGGCGTGAAGCTGACGGTGAAGCCCTTGCCGTCCAACAAGGACCTTATCAGCGTTCGCGTGCGGCTTGGCCGCGGGCGGCTGCAGATGCCGATTAATGTGATCGATGCATCCGACATGGGACTGTCGCTGTGGTCGTCGGGGGGGCTGGGCAAGCTGACGCCGACGGAGCAGGCGCGCACGCTTGCGGGCAAGCGCGCTGTCGCCGTGGCGCGGACGCTGGACGATGCCTACGCGCTCGACAACATCAATGTCGCCACGCGCGAGGACCTTGGCCTGCAGATGGAGATCATGGCTGCGATGGTGTCCGACCCGGCTTATCGGGCGGATGACTGGGCGTCGTGGATGCAGGGGGCCGACCAGGCCGATGCCTCGCTTCTGATGACGCCGTCGGGCGTGCTGGAGCGGGAACTGGACCGGCTGCTGCACAATGGCGACCTGCGCTGGACCATCAACAACAAGGCGATGCGCGATACGTGGAAGCCGGGGGACTCGGTCAAGTACATCAAGCCGATCGTCGACAACTCGCCGCTTGAAGTGATCGTGATCGGCGATGTCAGCGTCGAGCAGGTGATCAGCGAAGTCGCGCGGACACTTGGCGCCCTGCCGAAGCGGCCGGAGTTCAAGGAGCCGGCGAACTGGCGTGATGTCGACTTCCATCCGCCGGGCGTGACGACGCTGCCGCACGAGGGCCGGCCCGACCAGGGCTATGCCTTCATCGGCTGGCCGACCTATCAGGGCGTGTTCAAGAACATCCGCGAGGAGCGTATCGCCAACGTGCTGGGACAGATGCTGCGCGACAACGCAACACGCCTGTTCCGTTCGGAAGGCGGAGCGACGTATTCGCCGATGGAGATCGTCGATATTTCGACCTTCCTGCCGGACTACGGCTACATCGCCGTGGCGATCGAAGTGCCGCCGGAGACGATCGATAGCGTGCAGGACCAGATCCAGCAGCTCGCGCTCGACCTTGCGACCAAGCCGCAGCCGCAGTCGGAGATCGACCGCATCGTGCAGCCGAAACTGGAGCAGGCGCGGCGCAACACCGTGACCAATGTCGGCTACTGGATGGAGCTGCTGTCGAACGCGCACGATGATCCGGGCGGCATGCAGTACATCCGCACGGAGCTGAGCGACTATGCCAGCATCACGCCGGCGGACGTGATGGCGGCGGCGAAGAAGTGGTTCAAGCCGGAGACGGCCTGGCGGCTCAAGATCGTGCCGGGGCCCGGAGTGCAGTAGGGGCTTCGCGGCCTGCGACGCCAAGTGGCGTCAGGCCCGCACGTCCGACAACTCCGCCCACACGACATAGCGCATCGGGCCGGGCGACTTGGCGTCGAGTGGCCAGCAGGTGACCAGCGCCATGCGCGGCGAGCCGTTGTCGTTCGGAACGATGCCGGATGCATCCCAGCGGACGACTTCTGCATGCGTGACGGTGAAGGTGCGCGCGCCGTTTGCAGTTTCGACTGTGACCGGATCGCCGGGCTTCACGGATTTCAGGAAGGCGAAGTGCGTGTCGCGGTGAGCGGCGAAGACAGCGACGCCGCGGGCGCCCGGTTCGGCCGAGGCGGCCATCAGCGTGGGGCCGAAGGCGAGGCTTTCGCCGGCGGCGTCGGTGAGCGCGAGGACCGTCTGGTGCTGCGCCGGGAAGGAAAGTCTGGCCGTGGGCGTGAAATCCGCCCACGGCCAGGGGCGCGCGGGATCGCCGGTGGAGAGCTGACGCTCCCAGGCCCTGGACATGAGGACCTGGGCGACCTGCGCCTTGGCCGGGATGTAGAGCGCCTGCGCAGCGATGAGCGCGCCCGCAACAAGGAGTGCGAGTGCGGAGAGTGAGCGGGTGGAGATACTTCTCGGTTTCATGTCTTCTCCAGATCCGAACCCGCCCTCCCACGGCTGCTGCGGGAGGGCGGGCCGCCGGCTAGCGCTTGTTCCTGTCCGCTGACGGTGTGCGCATCGGCCCGACACTGGCGGCGGCCAGTCCCCGAGGGCTGATGAGGACACGTCTGCGGCGCAGGAGGGCGGCGCCGAAAGCGATGAGACTTAGGCCAAAGGCGAGGCTGAGTTCCCACATGCTCGCCGTGCCGGGCAGGGCGAGGTCCTGTTCCGGGGCAGGCTTTTCCTGCGTCGTGCGCGCGTTGATCTTCTGCATCACGTTGTCGGGCAGGCGATCGAAGCGCAGGGCGCGGGCTTCGGCAGCCACGCCGAAGACAGCGCCGAAGTCCCAGCCTTTCGGGAGCATGCTGGCGATCTGGCGCGTGTCGAGCGTTTCGCCGGCGGGACGCGCGGGCGTCTTGTCGACAGCGACGAGGCTGGTGAGGCGCGAGACGAGGTGGAAGTCGAGCGCGGTTCTCAGTACGCCCTTGTCGACGTCTTCGAGGCTCATGCCCGAGTAGCGGCTTTCCTCGAAGCCGGCGATCTTTGCGCGACCCCAGAGCTGGGCGACGCCTTTCGTGCTGGCGGCGTCAGCGATGGAGAAGGTCTGCGACCAGGTGCTGCCGTTGAGACGGCCCGAGAGGGTGAGGTCGCCCTTGAGGTCGGCGGCGCGCAGGACGAGCGTGACGGGCTCGCCGGAGTAGAGATCGGGCAGTGGCGAGGGATAGGCGTCGGCGGCGCCGGTGGGGAGTTTCACCGCGAGGTCGGTCATCACCGGATTTTCGAGCGCGGCGAAGAGTTTCGCGGATTGCTCGGTGACCTTGGTGACGTCGTCCATGTAGGTGAAGGCGCCGCGGCCCTGGCGGGCGGCGCGGGTCATGAAGTAGGCGTTGGGCGCAGAGCCGATGCCGACGGTGAAGAGGCGCGAGCGGCCGAGCCCGCCGGTGATGGCGGAGAAGAGTTCGTCCTCGTTGCCGATGGAGCCGTCAGTGATGAAGACCACCTGGCGGACTTCCTCGGTGTTGGACTTGTCATTGTCGACCAGCGCTGCGCGCAGGGCCGGCAGCATTTTGGTGCCGCCATTGGCTTCGAGGTTCGACACGAAGCGCTTGGCGCGGGCGAGGTTCTGTTCGTTCGCGGCCACGGCTGTTGTGAACAGGATGTCCATCGTGTCGTCGAAGCGGATGACGTTGAACTCGTCCGTGGGGGCGAGGCGGTCGAGGGCGAGCAGGAGGCCCTGCTTCGCCTGGTCCATCGACTCGCCGGACATCGAGCCGGAGTTGTCGATCACGAAGATCGTCTCGCGGTCGCGACGCTGGCCCTGAACCTTTATGGCGGGCGGGTTCACGACGGCGAGGAGGTAGTCCTCGCCATCGCGTGTCTCGCGGAAGAGGCTGGCGGTGGGGGCTTTTGCGGGCTCCGGCTTCCAGCTGAGGATGAAGTCGCGGTCGGCGGGGACTTCGCCGTCCTTCAGGTGGATGGTGGCGCTGTCCGCATCGGCTTTCGTCACGATGAGACCGTGCGATTGCGAGGAGATGTCGGCGATGGGCGCGCCGGCTTCGAGCGAGATGTCGAAGTTGACGGGAAGGCGCAGGCCCTCGGCGCCGGCGGGTTCATGCGCAGGGTGGAGGACGGGCGGGGTGATGCGGTCGCGATCGGGCACGGGGTCGTTGACCGCGATTGTGCGGTTGGTGCGGTCGGCGGTGAGGCCGAAGGTCGGCCTGGGGCTGTAGCGCGGGGCGATGACCAGGGGCACGCGCGTTGACCAGACGCCGTTATCGAGGCGGGCCTTGTCCTGGTATTCGATCTGGATCGCCACCGTCTCGCCCGGGCCGATATTGGCGAGCGAGGTGGTGAAGAGGTTCGGGCGCTCTTCTTCGACGAGGCCGGCGCGCTGTCCGTTGGCGGCGGCCTGCTCGTAGATGATGCGGGCTTCCTGGCGCTCCTTGATGTCGCCTTCGATGAAGCGGTCGCCGATGACGATCTTCAGCGTGTCTACGGCGGCGTCCTCGGGGAGGGGGAAGGCGTAGACGCCTTCGACCCACTTATCCGAGGGGTTGGTGAAGCGCTGGGTCAGCGTTGTGCGGATCACCGGGCCCGCGATGTGCATCTTCACGTCGGCGGCGACCAGCGGCGCTTCGACATAACGGCCGGGCGTGGAGGATTGCAGCAGGAGCGAGCCGGACGAGACCTCACCCTTGCCGACGGTTCCATCCTGCGCCCATGCAGCTGGCGAAAGGCACGTAGCGGCGAGCAGCGCGGCTGCAAGAGCGGGGCGCGTGCGAAGTCCATTTTTTGTGAGGGTGCTCATCTGTTCCATCGGGGGTCCCAGCCCCTTCGAATGGAGACACACCACAATGTGAGCGCGTCGGCTGTTTGCTTGAGCGGTGACGTTGTCGCGGCGACTGCGGCTGCGCTGCGGCGATTGTGGCGGGATGCAGCGAGGCGCCGACTCGCCGTGCATGTGTTTGGTGGTTAGAAAGAGCGTTCATCGACTGGCGGAAACGCTGTCGTTCCTGATTTGGGAGAAAGCTGTGGCTCGACGTCTCAAGCGCTGGACCTTTGTCGCCCTGCTTGCCGCTGCCGCTTGTGCCAGCCCGCCCGAGCCGTCGGCGAACGATGCGCTGACGGCAGCCCAACCCTCGGCGCCAGCGGCGCCGGTGGTTGCCGCAATTCCGGCGGATAGATTGACGCCGGCCGCGGTTGCTGCGGCGGATGATTTTCTCTGGCTCGAGGAAGTCAGCGGCACGCGTGCGACGCGGTGGGTCAATGACCAGAACAAGAAGACGGAGGCCGTGTTCAAGGCTGATCCGCGTTACGATGCTTTCCGGGTGGAAGCGCTTTCCATCCTGACGGCGCAGGATCGGATTCCGGCGCCGAGCTTCCGTGGCGAGGGCGTCGACAATTTCTGGCAGGATGGGAAGAACGTGCGCGGCCTGTGGCGCGCGACGACGCTCGACAGCTACACGTCCGACAAGCCGAAATGGACCACGGTGCTCGACATTGACGCGCTGGCGAAGCGCGAGGGCGCCAACTGGATCTACAAGGGAACGGAATGCCTCGCGCCTGCTGAGACGGTCTGCCTGGTGAACCTGTCGGACGGCGGCAAGGATGCGGTGCGCGTGCGGGAGTTCGACACGAAGAAGAAGGCGTTCGTCGCCAAGGGATTCGACATTCCCGAGGGCAAGCACCGGATTGCGTGGCTCGATGCGGACACCCTGCTGGTTGCGACGGATTTCGGCGCGGGCTCGCTGACCGAGAGCGGCTATCCGTTCATCGTGAAGTCGTTGAAGCGTGGGCAGAATCTGTCGGAGGCTACGGAAGTCTATCGTGGCTCGGCCAGGGATGGCGGCTATGGCGTCGATCCGATGGTGATGCGCGACAGCGCGGGGGCCGTGCTCGCGGCGCTGGTATCGCGGCCGCTGGATACGTATCGCGCGGAGGTGTGGGACATCACGGGCGGCAGGCCGGTGAAGCTCAACCTGCCGGAGCGGGCGAGCATTCGCGGAATGCTTGGCAAGACCGGCGGGGCGCCGCCGCGTCTGGTGTTCACGACAGAAGAGAACTGGTCGATCAACGACCAGCAGTTCGCGCAGGGTACGCTGATGGCTGTAGGCTTGCGCATGCTGCGGCCGCCGCCGCCGGGCGTGGGACTGGTGCTGACCAATGGCGACCTGTCGGTGATCGCGCCGACGGCGCGGCAGTCGGTGGAAGAGGTGAGGGTGTTCGATGATCGTGTGATCGCGACGGTCTACGACAATGTGCGCGGGCAGGCCATCGTGTTTACCGACAAGGGCGAGTTCGGCGGCTGGCAGCAGAACCCGCTGAAGACGCCGGAGAATGTCGCGATCCATCTCGGTTCGTCGGCGCGCGAGGCCGAGCAGGTATTCTTCACCTACGAGGGTTTTCTCACGCCATCCACGCTGGGGATGGCGGATATCGCTGCGCTGACCTCGGAGAAGGTGAAGGAGGCGCCGAAGCGGTTCGATGCCTCTGGGCATGTCGTCGAGCAGTTCGAGGCGACATCGCGCGACGGGACCAAGGTTCCGTATTTCGTCGTGCGGCCGAAGGGTGAGCTTACCGGCAAGACGCCGACGGTCATGTTCGGCTATGGCGGATTCCAGGTGAGCTATCCGCCGGCCTACAAGCCGGAGCTGGGCAAGATCTGGCTGGAGCGTGGCGGCGCCTATGTCATCGCCAACATCCGTGGCGGCGGCGAGTTCGGGCCGGCGTGGCACCAGGCGGCGCTGAAGGGCGATCGCCAGAGGTCGTTCGATGACTTTGCGGCCGTGGCCGCGGACCTTGCGGCGCGCAGGATTACGTCTGCGACGAACCTTGGGATCTATGGGCGGTCGAATGGCGGCGTGCTGACGTCGGTGACGATGACGCAGCATCCGGAGCTGATCGGCGGGGCGGTGATCGAGAGCCCGCTGGTGGACATGATGCGCTATCACCTGTTGCCGCCGGGCGCGTCGTGGATGGGTGAGTATGGCGATCCTCGGGTCGCGGATGAGGCCCGGTTCATTGCGGCGTATTCCGCCTACCAGAACCTCAAACCCGACCAGAAGTATCCCGAGGTCTACATCACGACCAACAAGCGCGACGACCGGGTCCATCCGGGGCATGCGCGCAAGTTTGCGGCGCGGCTGCAGGCGATGGGGTATCCGGCGCTCTACTACGAGAACACGCAGGGCGGGCACTCGAACGACTCGGACCCGGTGATGAACGCCGATCGTTGGGCGCGCCACTACATCTATCTCGCGCGATCGCTCGGGATGGGTGGGGGAGAGTAAACGAAAAACGCCGCCCCGGTTGAGGGCGGCGTTTGTCTTTTGCGCTCGTCGCTGGCTTACGCCTTGATCTTCGAGATCAGCGTCCAGTTCTGGGCGAGGACTGTCGTGCCATTGTCTGACTTGACCTCGGCCCATGTGGTGCGAGCCGCATCCGCCTGGCCGGCGCGGTATTGCGCAATGCCGAGGTGGAGGCGCGCGAACGCCGTCTCTTCGGGACTGGCGATGCCCTTCGACAGCGCCGCCTGCAGCGTCTCGATCGCCTTGGGGTAGTCGCCATAGCTCAGATAGGCTTCGCCGAGTTTGGCGAGGTAGGAGGTGTCTCCCTTGGCGAGGGCTTCCGAGGCTTCCTTCGTAAGGCCGGCCTTGTCGCCTGCAATGCGCGACTTGGCTTTGTCGAGATTGTCCTTGTCTTCCTGGGTCGCCATTTCCCCGCTTGCGACGGCAGTTTCGAGCAGCTGGAGCGCCTCGTTCGGCAGGCCGCGCGAATTGAGCGCCTCGCGGACGGCGGCGCCTCTTTCCTGGGGGGTCAGCTTTACGCCGGCCGCGATCAGGGTGCGGTAGAGATCGAGGTGGGTTGCGCGGCTGAACTTCGGCTCGTTCTGCGCACGCACGATCAGCAGCTTCCAGTTCTGCTCGGTCGGATAGTCGGCGACCCTCTGCTCGAGCACCCCATAGTACTCGGCGGTGAGGTTCTGCTGCTGGTAGGCGCGCATCAGCAGGCTGTACCAGGATTCCGGCGGCTTGCCCGTTGCTTTCGAGGCGGCGATGGCCTTGTTGGCGTAGGTGACCGCGGTGGCGTAGTCGTTCGCCTTCGAACTGTCGTTGGCGATCGCGATGAACTGATCGGCTGTGCCGCCGTATTCATCAATGTAAGCGCGGAAGGCGACGAGGGATGCGGCAGTGTCGCCGGCGTCGGCGTGCGCCCTGGCGATCGCGCCCTTGTACTGCTTCACCTCATCGGGGGTCAGCGTGCCGGAGGCCACCAGCATGTTGATCGAGGCGACCTGCTGCCTGCCGTCTTTCGTCTCGGCCGCCATGACAAGCCGCAGGCGCTCGATCTGCGCCTTGTCAGCCGGGGTCTTGGCCTTGGCGGTTGCCGCGTCGAGCTTCGTCTTCGCGGTTGCCCAATCCTTGGCGATCACCGCATTGCGCGCTTCATTGAGCGGCTGGACGACCTCGCGGCTGACCGTGACGGCGGGCGCTGCGCCGCCGTTCTGGGCGAAGGCAAGCGGGGCCGGCGCGGCAACGGCCAGCATGAGGGCGGCGATCGCGGTGGCGCCGGGCAAGCGGAACTTCATTCCTAGGGTCTCCCTGATTTTGGTCCCCGAATACCTGCGAGAGGGGGCCTCAGACAACGGACTCAACTGTAATTTGAACGTGTGACCGAGGTAAGGCGCAGTTTTTCGCTGAAATCCGGGGGCGCCTTTCGCAGTTGACGGCAGAAATGTGGGCATGGCCCCCGCCAATCCGCCTGTGCGACCTTTTTTCCCGCGACGGATCGGCGTATCAGCCCGGCGAACTTCACCGGCCCGCGAACCTAACAGGAAAGGCCAACTGCCATGTCCGCCCCCGTCTCCGACGCCCTGAAAAGGATCAAGCCCTCCGCCACCATCGCGGTATCGCAGAAGGCGCGGGAGCTTCAGCAGAAGGGCGAGAAGGTCATCGGCCTTGGCGCGGGCGAACCTGATTTCGATACGCCGGACAACGTCAAGCAGGCGGCGATCAAGGCGATCCAGGACGGCAAGACGAAGTACACGGACGTCGACGGAATCCCTGAGCTCAAGGAAGCGATCTGCGGCAAGTTCAAGCGCGAGAACGGGCTGGACTACCGCCCAAGCCAGGTGAACGTCTCGCCGGGCGGAAAGCCGGTGATCTTCAACGCCTTCATGGCGACGCTGAACCCGGGCGACGAGGTCGTGATCCCGACGCCCTACTGGGTCAGCTATCCGGAGATGGCGCTGATCTGCGGCGCGACGCCGGTGTTTGCTGAAGCGACTGCGGCGGACGCCTACAAGCTGCGGCCGGAGGCGCTCGACCGCGCCATCACGCCGAAGACCAAGTGGCTGATCCTCAACTCGCCATCGAACCCGTCTGGCGCGGCCTACACCAAGGCCGAGCTGCGGGCGCTGGCGGACGTGCTGCTGGCGCATCCGCATGTGTGGATCCTGACCGACGACATGTACGAGCACCTGGTGTTCGACGGGTTTGAGTTCTTCACCATCGCGCAGGTGGAGCCGCGGCTCTACGAGCGCACGCTGACGATGAACGGCGTGTCGAAGGCCTATTCGATGACGGGCTGGCGGATCGGGTATGCGGCCGGGCCCGAGAGCCTGATCAAGGGTATGGCGAAGGTGATGAGCCAGACGACGTCCAACCCGTGCTCGGTCTCGCAGTGGGCGGCGGTCGAGGCGCTGAACGGGACGCAGTCGTACATCAAGCCCAACCAGGAGCTGTTCAAGGGGCGGCGCGACCTCGTGGTCGGCATGCTGAACCAGACCGAAGAGCTGCAATGCCCGACGCCGGAGGGCGCGTTTTACGTCTATCCGGACTGCTCGCGCGCCATCGGCAAGACGACGGCGGGCGGCAAGAAGCTGATGAATGACGAGGATTTCGCTGCGGCGCTGCTCGAGGAGGAGAAGGTGGCGGTGGTCTTCGGTTCGGCCTTCGGCCTGAGCCCGGCGTTCCGCATTTCCTACGCAACGTCGAACGACAAGCTGGAAGAGGCTTGCCGGCGTATCCAGCGCTTCTGCGGCAACCTGAAGAAATAGCAGCGCAGACGCGCGCTGCGACTCACGGCCCGTTTGACGAAGTCAGCGAGTTGATTCACTGCTGGCCGCGGGCGATGGCCGGAGGCTGAATCAACATGAACGGCGAACTCGCTGATGTGTTCCCAGCCGTCACGATGTTTTTGGCGAGCGTCATCGCGACGGCCTTCTCGCTGTGGATCGGGACGCGGACGGCTCCCTGGTTTCTCAATGAACGTTGCGAGCCCCCAACGGTGCGCAGCTATTTCCTCGACCCCACCGCCGATATCGAGATGACACGCGTGCGTGTGGTCGCCGCGCTCGTTGCGGCGGCGATCCTGATGACCATTCTGCTGGCGGTGGCGCTGGCCGTTAAGGTCGGCGGGTTCGCGCTGGTCTGATCCAATCCGTGGGACGGAGACAAACGGGCCGGCGCGTGTGACCGCTCCGGCCCGTTTCCTTTTCTGATCTAGGCGCTTCGAACCGTTTCGGTGAGCCCGGCCTCATCCTTCGAGACGATCGCACCGATGGAGTTTTCGCGTAGCTGCCGTCGCGCCCGCTATCCCTCAGGACGAGGCCTCTCGACGTCGTGACGCGCTCGGAGCCCTCATCCTGAGGAGCCGCGTAGCGGCGTCTCGAAGGCCGAGGGCGGGCTTCCCGCTTCCGCTACTTCAGCGTCGGCGAATCCAGGTTCAGCTTCGACACCGCGAGACGTTCCATGCCGGGGCGCTTGTCCTTCACCTTGTCCCAGAACTGGGCCGCGTCGCCGACGATGACGACAGTGGCGTTCGCGGGATCGAAGTGGGTCTTCGCGGCGACGGCCGCCTGATCAGCAGTGACGGCGTTTATCTCGTCCGAATAGGTCTGCAGCTTGTCGAGCGGCAGGCCGAACTGGGCGAGGGAGGAGTACTGACCTGCGAGGCCAGCCGTGGTTTCCACCGAGCGGCCGAAGCCGCCGATGATCACGGCCTTGCGGGCGCTGAGTTCCTTCTCCGGGATCGGCTCGGCGCCGAGGCGGGTGAACTCACTGAGCATGAGATCGACAACGTCCGGCACCGCGTCATTGCGCGTTTGCGCTGCCGCGATGATCGGTCCGGGTTGCTTGCGCGCCGACAGCGACGAGTTGGCGCCGTAGGAGAGGCCGCGCTTGATGCGGATCTCGGCGTTGAGGCGCGCCGAGTAGCCGCCGCCGAGGACGTTGTTGGCGACGGCGGTTGCGTAATAGTCGTCCGCCAGGCGCGACGGACCGGGTCGACCGAGGAAGACAGCCGCCTGGCCGATCTGCGGCATGTCGAGCGCGATGGCGCGCGGGGCGCCAACCGCCCCTGCGGCGGGCGCGGTTGGCGCAGGCGTCGTGGGTTTGGCCCAGGCGCCTAGCGCCTCTTCCGCCATGGCAAAGCCCACCTCAGGGGTCACGTCGCCTGCGATGACGAGCACGGCGTTGTCCGGGCGCCAGCTGGCGGCATGGAAGGCGGCGAGTTCGGCCTGCGTCAGGCTGGTGAGCGATTTTGCCGTGGGCGTGCCGCCATATGGGCCGGCGCCAAACAGCGCGCGGTTTAGTGCGAGGCCGCCTACGGCGCGCGGTTGCGTGAGCGAGACCTTGATGTTGTCCAACGACTCCTGACGGGCGCGATCGAGCTCTTCCTGCGCGAAGGCGGGGTTCTGGACGACGTCCGCCATGATGGCGAACGCCTGCTGGGCCTTGTCCGACCGGGTGGAGATCGAGACGTCGGTGGCGTCGGGCCCGGCGCCCGCGCCGATCGCCGCGCCGAGGCTTTCGATCTCGCTGGCGATCTGTGTCGCCGTGCGAGTCTTGGTGCCGCGCGTGGTGAGATCCGCTGTCATGGCAGCGAGGCCGGACTTGCCAGCAGGATCATAGGCGCTTCCAGCGGAGATGCGCAGGCTGGCGCTCAGCAGGGGCAGGCCGGGTTTGGGCGCCACGATGACACGCAGGCCGTTGGCGAGCGTCTTCTCGGTGGCGGGCGGCACCTTGGCCGCGACGGGCGGGCCGGCTTCCGGCGGAGGCTTGCGATCGGCCTCGGCGGCGAGCGTGTAGACGGGGATGTCGGCGGCGGCGATGTCGATCTTGGAGGTCTGGATGGTGGGCGCGTCAGCGAACGTGTCTTCGGTCGCGTCGTTCTGCATCTCCTCGGGGAGATACTTGATGGTGACGGATTTCGCATCATCCATGATCGCCTTGGCGACGCGCTGGATGTCCTCTGCGGTGACGGTCTGCAGCTGGGCGAGCATTTCGTCGGACGCCTTGGCGTTGCGGTAGAGGATCACACTGCGGGCGAGATCGTCAGCGCGGCCGTCGGAGCTTTCGCGGCCCTGCAGGGCCGCGGTGATCAGCTCGTTGCGCGCCTCGTCGAGTTCGGCGGCTGTAACCGGCGTGTCGCGCATGCGGGCGATCTCGGCCTTGAGGGCGTTGATGCCTTCATCCACCGTCTTGCCGTCCGAGAGGATGACATAGAGCGCGTAGATTCCGGGCTGGGCGGTGATGTCGAAATTGGAGCCGACGTCGGCTGCGACCTGCTGCTGGTACATCAGCGACTGATAGAGGCGCGAAGACTCGCCGCGCAGCAGGATGGCGTCCATCAGCGTGAGGGCCGCGTTGTCTGCGCTTGCGGAATCCGGCGAGGGCCAGGAGATGACGGCGGCGGGGAAGGGCACATTGGGTTCGTAGACCGTGTAGGTCTTGGCTTCTGTGCGAGCGGGTTCGACGGCGGTGACGCGCGGGATCTCGCGCTTGGGCGTGGTGAGGCCAGCGAAATAGGTCTTCACGTAGGTGTCGAGCTGTGCTTCGTCGAAATTGCCGGAGACGACGAGGATGGCGTTGTCGGGGCGATAGTAGGCGGCATGGAAGGCGCGGACGTCTTCAACGGTCGCGGCGTCGAGATTTTCGAGCGAGCCGATGCCGGGGCGGCCATACGGGTGAACGGTGAAGGCCGACTGGTAGAGATACATGCCTAGCAGCTTGCCGTACGGATTGGAGAGGTAGGACTGGCGCAGCTCTTCCTTCACGACGTCGCGCTCTGACTTGAAGTTGGTTTCGTCGATGACAAGGGAGCCCATCCGCTCCGCCTCGCCCCAGAGCACGCGCTGAAGATGGTTTGCGGGAACGGTCTCGTAGTAGTTCGTGAAATCGTTCCAGGTGGAGGCGTTGTTGAAGCCGCCGGCATCCTCGGTCAGGCGGTCAAAGCCTTCGGGCGGGAGGTTGGTGGTCGACTTGAACATCAGGTGTTCGAACAGATGGGCGAAGCCGGAGCGGCCTTCGGGATCGTCCTTCGAGCCGACGTCATACCAGACGGCGACCGAGACGCTGGCCGTGTTCTTGTCCGGCATCGCATAGATGCGCAGGCCGTTCTCCAGCTTCTTGCAGGTGAACTGTAGCGGGGCGATCGAGAGCGCGCCGCCGGTTTGCGCGGCGGCTGGGGTATCTGTTGCGTCGCAGGCGGCGAAGCCATCCGCCGCCTCCGTCTGGCATGCGCCAAGCAGCAGCCCGGCGGCGACTGTGGCGATAACGGTGGAAACCGAGCGGCGGACGTTCAGCATGAGGATGGCCTGAGCGGGTGAGCGACGGCACCTGATAGCAATCCGCTTTGGCGCGGGCGAGCGATTTTTATCGATTGTCGAGATCGGGTGGTTGGCCGCCCGCCAAGCGCTCAGTCTGGGTCCCACCCCGCGGAGGAGGCGATCTTCCACTGCGTGGCTCAGTTCGGCCGCGGCAGGGTGGGTGCAGGCGTCGGCGGTGCTGGCGTAGCAGCTGGCGGCGTCACGGTCGTGGTGACAGTCGTTCCGGGCGGCAGCGGTGCGGCTTGCGGGACGATGGCGCCGGGCACGGTCGTGGGCGCTGCGGTGGCGGCTGCTGCGGCCGTCATGCGCTGCGACAGTTTCTGAACCATTTCCAGCTGAAGGGGCTGCATGCGCGCCATCACGGCCGGCATGAATTCGGCCATGACCTGCGGTTGTTTCTGCAGGATCGCCTGGCCTTCCGGCGATTTGTAGAAGCCGTGCATCGCTGCGAGTTCGTCGCCGGTATAGGTGCGGGCCATGATCGCGCCCATGTCCTGCATCAGCTGCGGCTGCATCGCCTTGGCCTTATCCATCATTTCGGTCTGGACGCTCTGAAGCGTGGCGCTGCTGCCTTCCATGCGCTGGGTGCAGGCCGCTTGCTGGTCGGCGGGTACGGCAGCGCACATCGCCGACATGTCGGGCATTGCGCCGGCCATGGCCTCGGGCGCGAACATCTGATCCATCATAGCGGGGTCGGTCATCATTGTGGCGATCTCGGTCGCCATCGCGGCCTTCTCGGCTTCGGTGCTCGGGGCTGCTGCGCCGCCGATGGTGACGCCGCCTCCGCCGCAAGCAGCGAGCGACAGGCAGGCGACGCCGGCGAACAGGACGGAACGGATCATGGGAACCCTCGTGGCTTCCAGCGGCGCGAGATCAGGTGACCGCGCGCACGCCTGCGATGATGCTGTGGCCCAGTAACGGACCAGCGCGCATTCCAGTTCCTCGCGTGAGACGCGTCGAGGGTGTCGCCCTAGAAAATCGAGTACGCGCCGTCGATCACGAATGAGTCGCCCGAGTGGTAGGACGAGGCGTCCGACGTCAGGTAGACCGCGACGCCGCCGAAATCCTTGGGCTCACCCCAGCGGCGCATGGGGACGCGCGGGATGACTTTCTCGGCGAAGGCAGGGTTGTCCTGCGCGCCCTGTGTCATGTCGGTGGCGATCCAGCCGGGCAGGATGGAGTTGGCGCGGATGCCGTAACGTGCGTGTTCGACGGCGATCGACTTTATCATCGAGATGACAGCGCCCTTGGTGGCGGCGTAGGCTTCGTTGCGCGCGGCGCCTTCGATGGCGGCCAGCGAGGCGAGGCCGACCAGCGAGCCGCCCGGATCACCCGCCTTGGCGCGCTCCACCATGTGCTTGGCCGCCTCGCGCAGGGTGAAGAACACACCGTCGAGGTTTACCGAGAGGACGCGGCGATAGACGTCGGTCGGGAATTCGGCGAACGACTTGCCGCCACCGCCGATTCCCGCGTTGGCGAACACCGAGTCGATGCGCCCGAAGTGTTTGACGACGTCCACCATCGCGGCGGCTACTTGCGTTTCGTCGGCGACGTTGACCGTCCAGGCCTTGGTCTTGCCGCCGAGCTTCTTCACGGCGTCGGCGTTGTTGGCCTCGCTCGAGCCCCAGATGGCGACGGACGCGCCGGCCTGTGTGAGAGCTTCAGCAAAGCCCAGGCCGATTCCCCGATTTCCGCCGGTGACGAGCGCGACTTTCCCGGTAAGGTCGAAGGGGGCGTAGGGCATGCGTTTTCTCCTGGCATTTTTGCCAGTGTTGGACGCCGCTGGCGCGCTTGCGTCAAGACTGGCCATGGAAGCGCCACAGCGTCTTGCGCAATTGTGGAGGGTTGAAATGCGGCAGACGACAGGGGCGGTTTTGATGCGCGTTGCAGGTCTGATTCTGGGGCTGGCGATCCTCGCGGCCGGCTCCGCATCGTCAGCACAGGCTCAGACGCTGCAGCCCGAGCGCTTGCCAGGCATGTGCATCTCGATGTCGGGGCAGGCGGGCGAGTCGATCAGCGTGCCTTGCGATGGATCGGCGCGGGAGAAGTTCGTGCTGCCCGGTGCGGCGGGCGGGCCCATCGGGTACGGCGATGCGTGCCTTGAGCCGAAGGGGCAGGGGTATTATCCGCCGCTGTTCGCCGTCGCGTGTACGGGCGCGCCGGAGCAACACTGGATGATGACCGAGGATCGTGAGCTTCGGTCCGCCGCCGGGCGCTGCATCTCGCTGCTGGGCGCGGCGAGCCGGACCGGCGGGGTGGTGTTTGCCGGCGAGTGTCCGAAGACCGGCATAGGTCATGCGTGGGTCGCGCGGAATGTCGACTTCACGAATGTAGTCGAGGGCTCGTTCGAGTCGAAGGCCCGGCCCGGTATGTGCATTGGATACGACACCAATCTCGGACTGCTGCCCTGCACCGACGCCTATCGTCAGGTGATGAGCTTCGACCGCAAGGCGCTGGGGCAGCTTCGCATGATGAGCAGCTGTCTCTCTGGCGGATATGCGTTCGGCGGCGTCAGCCTCGGCGAATGCTACGACCTGCCGGACCAGGCGTGGATGATGCTCGATGGTGACCGGCTGGCGAACCAGCGGGTACAGTGCATCGAAGTGCGCGACGAGAATGGCCGCGACGTGCTGCGCACGGCGCAGTGCGGGCAGGCGCTGGAGCAGCAGTGGCTGTTTCGTCCTGCCCCGCAACAATAGGTCAGGCTGAAGGTTGTTACCTGGCGGCGGACCTGCGAAAAGCAAGCCGTTGCCGGAAGACATTCAGGATGCCTGTCATGGCTGACGATCAGGGCGATCGCATTTCCACCTTCATCGCGCGCCTCACGGACGCGCTTGGGCCGAAGGGCGTTTCCACGGATGCGCACGAGATCGAGCCTCACCTGCAGGACTGGCGGGGAAGGTGGCAGGGATCGACGCCGGTTCTGGTGAAGCCGGCTTCGACCGAGGAAGTTTCGGCGGCGGTGACGCTGTGCGCCGAGTACGGGCTCGCCGTGAATCCGCAAGGCGGCAATTCGGGCATGGTCAACGGGTCGGTTCCTCAAGGGGAAGTGCTGATCTCGCTGAAGCGCATGAACAAGGTGCGCGAGGTGGATGTGCTCAATGACGCCATGACGCTGGAGGCGGGCATTGTTCTCACGCGCGCGCAGGACATCGCTGCGGAGCATGACCGGCTGTTTCCACTGTCGCTGGGCGCGCAGGGTGTGGCGATGATCGGCGGGCTGATCTCGACCAATGCGGGCGGCGTCCAGGTTCTGCGCTACGGCATGATGCGCGACCTCGTGCTGGGCATCGAGGCGGTGCTGCCGGATGGGCGCGTGTGGAACGGGCTGCGCGGTCTGCGCAAGGACAATACCGGTTACGATCTCAAACATCTCTTCATCGGCGCAGAGGGCACGCTGGGCGTGGTGACGGCGGCGACGCTGAAGCTGTTTCCGCGGCCTGCCGTGAAGGAGACGGCTTGGGTGACGGTGGCGTCGCCGGGACACGCGGTGGAGTTGCTGCAGCTGGCCAAGGCGGCGAGCGGCGGGGCGGTGACGGGGTTCGAGATCGTGCCACAGCTGGGGCTGCAGCTGGTGATCCGGCATATTCCGGATACGCGCGATCCGCTGCCGTCAGTGCTGCCGTGGCGCGTGCTGGTCGAACTGTCGCTGCCGCGCGAAGAGGGCGCGCGCGACATGATGGAGTCATTGCTTGCGGACGCGATCGAGAAGGAGATCGTGGCAGACGCCGTGATCTGCGCGACCGAAGCGCAGAAGGCAATGGTTTGGAAGATCCGCGAGAACATTGCCGTTGCCGAGCGGGCGCATGGCAAGGCGCTGAAGCATGATGTGTCGGTGCCGGTGTCGCGGGTGGCGGAATTCATGGAGCGGGGGGCGGCGCTTGCTCACACGATGTCGCCGGGCGCGGATGTGATCGCATTTGGGCATGTCGGGGACGGCAATATTCATTTCAACATCACGCCGCCGCCGGGCGCGGATCAGGAACGATTTGTCGAGCACGATGGCTTGCCGCTGTCGAAGGCGGTGCATGATCTCATTGCCAGCCTGAATGGCTCGATCTCGGCCGAGCATGGCATCGGGCGGTTGAAGCGCGATGAGCTGGCGTGGCGCAAGTCCGCAGTCGAGATGGACATGATGCGCGCGGTGAAGCGCGCGCTCGATCCGGACGGGCGGATGAATCCGGGGCGGGTGCTTTAGGCCTTCGGCGTTTCGGCTGCCGCAGGTTCGGCCGCGCTCGCCTTGGGCTGTCCCTTCGGCGCGCCGAGGCCGTAATAGGCCGTGGCTGGATCGACCGGCTTGGCAACGGGCGTTTCAGTCACGACGACGGCCGGCGCTGGCGCAGATACGGCAACCGGCGGAGGCGTCATCTCCTTCATGATGTTGGCGCCGTAGTGGGCGCGTTCGACCACCCGCTCCGACAGGCCGAGTTCCTGCGCGGTGAAGGCGACGAGGCCGCCAGACTTGCACAGCATCTGGACGATGTTCTGCCGCGTCTGCAGCTCGAGCATGCGCATCAGCGTTTCGACCGTGGCAGGGTTGGCCTTCTCGAGCATATCGACGAGGTCGTCGAGGTGCTCGTTGTCGTAGGCCATCGGGCCGTTGGCGAGGTCCTTGTTGATCGGCTTCTGCGGACGCTCGAACGAGAACATCGCTTCGTAGACCTTGATGCCGAGCGGCATGCCGGAGGGGCGTTCCGCGTCGGCGGGGAATTCGATGTCCTGCAATTCGCGAAGGACGCGCTGCTCGATCTCGCGCTGGTGCTTGAAGACGTCCTGGTCTTCGTATTCGGAGACGGCGTTGTCGAAGAGGTTCTCGATGCGGGCGGCAAGCGTCGTCCCGAACGACTCCATCTGGGTCGGAATCTGGATACGGTCGATGTCGAGCTGGAAGGCGACTTTCGGCTTGATCACAAGCTGGCGCTTGTCGGTGGTGGTCGAATGGAAGGGGCGCGGCGCGCAGGTGTGGACGCGCAGGCTGATCTCGCCATTGCGCCTGTCGACGAGCGACTTCTCGTAAAAGGCGCCGGTCGCGTCCGTCGTCATGATGGTGATGGCCGGGGCGTTTTTCTCGCGAAGGACCTTGATGCGCGGGTCCCAGATCGTCATCGGTGCGCGCAGGGCGCCGTAGAAGTCGCCGCCCTTCGTCGTGATGAAGGTGGCGTGGGCGCCGGCGTCGTAGGTGCGGGCGGCGCGGTAGACGACGAAGATCAGGAGCAGTCCGACAAGGACGGCCCCGACGATTGCGGCGATCTCAAGCATCGACAAGTCCCCACGCGACACGCCATCCCGATTGGCGGGCTCAGACTAGCCTTCCCGCCGGACCCTCACAATTGGCATTCACCAGTATTTCCCGACTGTTGCGCCGCGAATTCTAGCGGAAGCAGAATGACTTCTGCGCAATACCCCCAACAGGACCCGGCTCGACTGCACGGATATTGAGCTGGGACGCCGCGTTAACCACCAAGGACGAGGTAGATCGGGTTCCCGATGAGCAGGAGCTTGCCGGCGGCGTCCCGGATATTGACGCGGAACCAGCCGCTGGCGACGTCTTCCTGCAGGCTGATTGCGAAGGCATCGCCCGGAGCGAGGCCAGGCGTCACGAGCAGGTTGTGCGAAATCGGCTGGGTGCGTGCGCCCGGCGGAAAGCTGCCGAGGTCGATGCTGACTGCGGCGCGTTCGCGCGTGGCAAGCCTCAGCTCGCCGCCCATCCTTGCTTCCGCGCCGGCGGCGCGCGCGGTCATGTCGAAGGTGGCGCCTGCCGGTGCGCCTGCATCGACGAATACCCTGCCGGATTTCACGCCGGCGATGATGGCCTGTGTCGAGAGGTCCTCCGCATAGACGACGGTCGCGGGCGTGCCGACGGGTGACTGCTTCGCGCCGGTCGTGTCGGTTGCGTCGTGATTGTCGCTCCCGGCGATGGCGGTGATACGGTGGCCTTGCCTGAGGCGGGCTTCCCAGAAGGCGATGCCGTTGAAGGCGCCTTCGGGGCCAGAGGTGCGCATGCTGGCGCCGTTGATCACTTCGATCGCGGTGACACGCGACCAGTCGGTGTCCTTCACTGTCCAGCCGCAGCCCATGCAGGCCTCGCCCGATGGGAGTGACGGGTGGTTGACGGAGATGAAGGCGCCCTGTGCTTCGACCTGGTCGAAGAGTTTCGCGAGTGTCGGCAGCCGCGGCGAGCCGAGCTGGAAGTCGAGGAAGTCGGTATTGCCGATGACGTTGGCGTGGCCGTTGAAGGTGGTGATCTCGGTGCCGGGGATAAGCAGCGGCGCGGGAAACAGCGGCTGCAGGCCCCTGATGTCGGCGACTTGGGTGATGGTGTTGTGGTCGGTCACCGCGACGAAGTCGAGGTTGGCGTCACGCGCTGCAATGAATGTCGAAAGCGTGGGGCACGGGCCGCGCTCGCCTTCGGGTCCGCACGAACCATCGGAATGCGCCGTGTGGGTGTGGAAGTCGCCGCGGCGCCATTTGCTCGCGTCGGCGTGCGGCGTGGTGGCGGCCTTGCGCACGCCCAAGCTAGCGGCGGGCCGATCCGATGCTCTGCTGAAACTCACAGTCGCCGTGTAGCTCGCTGTCTGGCCCTCGCGGATGTTCGGGATACCGAGCACAAGCTTCCATTCGCCGGGTTGGATGGGGCCTGGGCGGTAGGACGGGGTCGCGGCCTGCGAACCGATCTCGATGTGGCTCTTGTTGCCGCCGCTCCAGCCGCGCTGGCCTTGCGGATCGCGCACGCCGATGTCGATGACGGTGCGGTCCTCCTTGCCAGTGTAGGCGAAGTCGAGGGTGATGTTCGTCGTGCCCGGCGGAACGGTGAAAGGAATCTCGCGATAGCTCTGGTGATCGGCGCGGGTGATCTCACCTGTAAGGACGAGCGGCGGTGCATCGGGCAGGGGCTCTGGCTGCTGCACGCAGGCGGCGAGGGCGAGAGTAACAGCGGCGATGAGGTGGGACAGATGTCTCGGCATGCGCCTGAGACTAGGGCGTGTTCGTGACGGGTGGTAGTGGCCCGCAGGCGCGCCGCGCTGCGAAGACAAAAACGCCGCCCCTGGTGGAGCGGCGTTCCGTTCAGTCACTATCGATGCTTACCAGCCGCAGGTCTGGCCCTTGTTCTGTTCCTTCATCCACGCTTGCAGCGGGGCGAAGTAGGCGACCAGGGCGGAGCCATCGATGTCGCGGGTGCCGGTGAAGGCTTCGAGGGCGTCGGGCCAGGGTTTGCTGGCGCCCATCTCGAGCATCTTCGTGAACTTGGCGCCGACCGCCTTGTTGCCGTAGATCGAGCAGCGATGCAGCGGCCCGGTCCAGCCGGCCTGCTCGCAGGCGGCCTTGTGGAACTGGAACTGCAGGATGAAGGACAGGAAGTAACGCAGGTAAGGCGTGTTGCCCGGGATGTGGAATTTGGCGCCGGGGTCGAACGCGTCTGCGGCGCGCGAGACCGGCGGCGTGATACCCTGATACTGGCGGCCGAGATCGACCCAGGCCTGGTTGTATTGCGCGGGGCTCGTCTCGCCGCGGAAGACCTGCCAGCGCCACTTGTCGACCTTGATGGCGAAGGGCAGGAAGGCGACCTTCTCCAGCGCACGGTCCATCAGCAGGCCGATGTCGGCGGAGGCTGCCGGAACCTTGTCGATGAGGCCGAGCTGCTTGAGGTATTCCGGCGTAATCGAGAGGGCGACGAAATCGCCGATGGCTTCGTGGAAGCCGTCATTCGCGCCGTTCTTGAAGAGCAGGTCCTGATCCTTGTAGGCGCGCTGGTAGAAGTTGTGGCCGAGCTCGTGGTGGACGGTTGAGAAGTCCTCCGCGTTGATCTGCGTGCACATCTTGATGCGCAGGTCTTCCTTGTTGTCGACGTTCCACGCCGAGGCGTGGCAGACAACTTCGCGATCGCGCGGGCGGGTGATCTGCGAGCGCTGCCAGAATGTCTCGGGCAGGGGCGCGAGGCCGAGCGATGTGAAGAAGGCCTCGCCCGTCTTCACCATCTTGATCTGGTCATAGCCCTTCTGCTTCAGCACCGTGGTGAGGTCATAGCCGGGATCGGAGGCGGGCGGGGCGGCTATGTCGTAGATGTTGTCCCACTGCTGGGCCCACATGTTGCCGAGCAGGTCGGCGCGGATCGGGCCGGTCTTCGATTGCACGGCCTCGCCGTATTTCGCATTGAGCTTGCCGCGGGCATAGCAGTGCAGGTCGTCGTACAGCGGCTTCACCTGGGTCCACAGGCGCTCGACCGTCTTTTCCATGTCGGCGGAGGGCATGTCGTAGTTGGCGAGCCACATGTCGGCGACGTCCTTGAAGCCCAGTTCGCGGGCGCCATCATTGCCGATCTCGACCATGCGCTGGTAGTCGGGCTTCATCGCCGGCGAGATGGCGTGCCAGCCTTCCCATGCTGCGGCGAGGATTTTCGGGTCGCGGGATTCCGAGAGAAGGAGCGAGGCTTCTTCGAGCGTCAGCGGCGCCTTGGGGTCGCGCGGTTCTTCCTTGTTGCGCGAGGCGTTGAGGATCTTGAGGACGGCGGCGACATCGAACTTCGCCGGGTCGAGCGGGACCTTGCCCTTGCCATAGGTTGACTGAAGGTTCGTGGTGATGGTCGCGAGTTCGTCGGCGATGGCTTTCTGCTGGTCAGGCGTGCCCTTGGAGGGGGCGGGCATGACGATGCCGGCGCGCAGGATGTCCATCTTGCGCTTCTGCTCGGGCGTCATCTGAGCGCCTTCGAACTGCTTGGTGGCGTTGGCGAGACGGACGGAGAGCAGCGTGCCTTCGGAGCCCGCACGGGAGTTGAGCCAGTCGGTGTCGTCGGTGATGTAAGTAGAGTTCACCCACGCCACGCGTGCTGCGTAATCGGAAAAGTCCGACAGCTCTTTCTCGGCGGCGGCGAGGAATTCGGCAGGGGTCTGCTTGGGGGTGGCGGCGGCCGTCGCGGCCGGGGTCGTGGTTGTGTCAGCGGCCGGCGGCGCCATGGCGGTGCAGCTGGAAAGTATCAGTGCGCCGATTGCGGCGCTGCAAAGCAGAAGCTGTCTCATTTTATCAGTCCTGTTGGAAACCCTGACCCGCAAAGGGCGACGGCGCGGAGACTAGTGCCGCGCGTCGGTCGGTCAACAGGCATGAATCAGGCGCGGCGCGGGCCGGGATAGCGCGTGTTGGGGCCAAGCTTCGGTGCGGTCTTCGCGAGTTCCGCGAAGCTCTGGTCGGCGGCGTCGAGGGCGAACGCGATGTTCGCGTCGGTCATCGCGGCGGAGATGAACATGTTGTGCCAGGGGTGCATGTAGACGCCGTGCCGGACCATGCTGGCCGACCAGGCATAGCCGAGGCGCATGTCGGGGTCTTCGTCGAACAGGATCAGCGGCATCTGCGCGGGGCCGGTCTGGCGCACTGTGAAGCCGTGTGCGCTAGCGCGATCGTTGAGGCCGGTGCGGAGGCTTCCGCCCATTGCGGTGATCTGTTCGAGATAGTCGGACTCGCGGATCAGCTTCAGCGTGGCGATGCTGGCGGCCATGGCGGCGGCGGCGAACCAGTAGGAGCCAGTGGCGTAGATCTTCTCCGCTGCGCCGCGCGCTTTCTCCGAGCCCAGTAGAGCCGAGATGGGGTGGCCGTTGGCGATGGCCTTGCCCCAGCAGGACAGGTCCGGCGCGACGCCGAGGAGCGACCAGCTGCAGTCACGCGCGATGCGGAAGCCGGCGCGCACTTCATCGACAATGAGCAGGGCGCCGGTCTCGTCGGCGAGATCGCGGGCGCGTTTGGCATAGGCGGCGGAGGGAGAAGCCTGGTCGATGAAAACGTCGTGGCGGAAAGGCGAGGCGAAGATGGCGGCGAGATCGGCGCCCGCGGCCTTTACGGCGGCTTCGAGGCTTTCGACGTCGTTGTAGGTGCAGATGTGCTGGCCGGCCTGGTCGCTGGGGGCTATGCCGCGTGGCCGCGGATTGCTCCATGGCGAGGAGCCGTGATAGGCGCCCGCCGCGCGCACGATTGCATTGCGGCCGGTGTGGGCGCGCGCGACCATCAGCGCCATTGTGGTGGCGTCAGAGCCGTTCTTGCAGAACATCGCCCATTCGGCGTGGCCGACCATCGCCACCATGGTCTCGGCGAGATCGACGATCAGCGGAGAGGGGCCGGTCATCGCATCGCCGATGGCCATCTGTTCAGAGTAGGCGCGGTCGATGTCGTGGTGGGCGTAGCCGAAGAGCTGGGGACCGTAGGCGCACATCAGGTCGAGCAGCAGGTTGCCGTCGGTGTCCCACAGCCAGGGACCTTCGGCCCTTGCAAAGAACTGCGGGTAGCCTTCGGGCAAGCCGCCGACGGCCTGGTGGCCGTACATGCCGCCGGGAATCACGCGAGCCGCGCGCGTGCGTAACGCACGGTCTATCGGCTGACTCATTCCAGTGATCCCTCGACTCTCGCAGCGTTCAGTTACAGCGTGCCATGCGCGCGTCCAGCGCAC